>ENA-UALF01000670-UALF01000670.1-human-gut-metagenome-genome-assembly--contig:-NODE-670-length-16163-cov-6.540166_pt1 | contig 16163 bp, 14 predicted proteins | sample MGYA00243698_ERZ654464 | MGnify/ENA primary metagenome ERZ654464 (study PRJEB26926, sample SAMN06164595) | human gut metagenome | biome: ENVO:00009003; feature: ENVO:2100002; material: ENVO:00002003...
CTTTTATACATTGAAATGACTGTTTTTTTATTTAGCGCTGTGTTTTTATCCCGCTTTCCGTTCGTAAGTGGTCAATAAATGGTCAAAAACATAATAACACATTTCTCAATGCAATTAACCTTTATCCCTTACACAATGCGTAATATGAAATTTATTGTAATTGAATCTAATGTATGATATAATAAATATGAAAAAAGGTAGAAACATGGAATTTAGCAAATATCAATTTGTCGGAAAACTGAATGCAGAATTCCTTGAAATAGAATTTGGTAAGCTTGCAACAAATGAACTCATTTCAACTGACGAACGAGATGAGCATATCAAATAAAGACATGTCCAAGATTACAACTTATTTCATAAATGCGTTTATGATGTAGTAAATATTCCTGATGTTATTTTGAGGGACTCAAAGAATCAAAACACGGTTTTTTACATAAAATATATTGAGGAAACGCACTTAAATATTGTCATAAGGTTATCGCTTGAAATCGAAGGCAATGATAAAAAGAATTCAATTATCACTTCTTATCAATTAGGTACAAAGACCTTGAAGCGTTTGAAGAAAAATAACAAAACGCTTTACAGCAAGTAATAAATCTTCTATAATGAAGATACAATAAAGGTGGTTTAGAAGTAGAGAATGTGCTGCTACGCACCCTTTGGGTCAAAAGAAATGTGGAATTGGCACACCACCGTAACCATTATAAAAGCAATCCGGTATTAATTGCCGGATTGCTTTTTTGTTGAAGTTTTTTATGGTTGAGTATGGAAAATGCAATATTGTGGGTGCAAAAGATGAACAACATCCGCAACCGAGCAACAGAAATTGTGAACGAGCAAGTAATATACAACTAAGAAAAAGGCACAGCCGACGGACAAAAAATCCGAAAACTGTGCCTTAACTTTTAGTTATGAAGTCGTTGCAGGTCTTGGTGAATTACAAAAAGTTTACAACCTTGTTAACTGATAAATGCAAAAGCCTTTTTCTTCCAATTCGTTCACAAACGACTTGAATGTATCGTAATTCTTTAAATCAGTTGCAGAATAATGCAAATCCAACGAATATTCTTCGTTTATTTTCTCACACAAATTCTTGGCATAAGAAATTAAAAGACCTGATTTGTCGCTCTTTCTCATAACAAAATAACTGTCATTTCTTGTGTTTTCAATGCAATAGTCTGTTTTAATCATATCCATGCCATCTCCTTGTTATCGTTTCTCAAAATAAGCAACAAGTCCATTAATCAATCATAACGGTTTATCGTGAATTCACTTTCTAACTCAGGATAATAAAGTTCCCAGTCGTAATCTGCCCAATAATTGAAATCGTGCGGGGCTTCACCAATAAAGGTAACTTCCCGTGTTGTCCTGTTAATTTTAAACAGTGCATACGAATCCCGATCTTCCAAGTCACTCGCATCAAATGCAAATAACATATGCGTTTTACTCTCAGCTAAATAGACAGCACGACCTCCATTATCCGCCGAAAGAGCATAATATTCATCACCATATGATTCAACTTTTTCCTCTAATATATTAACCATTAGTAATTCCCAGTTTTCAGGTGTTAAAATATTTTTAGAGGTAAATCCAATTTGCGTATCAGCGGCGATTTTGTTTGATTTATTCTCATAATAATTGGTAATCGCCAAATATGTTGAAATATCTCCATCGCCAGGAGCTCTATCAGGAATTCCACCGGGCCAGTATAATATATCTCCGTCTACAAATGGTTCATATTTTTTACCTATACTGTCCGGACATATAATATCTGCGGGAGCAGTAATACCAAAAAGAATTCTATCACTTAATTTTTCACCTTCATCTCTCTTTGCACTTTCAGAAAAATCCCAATCAAGCATAGTTAAAATAATATCTGTATTTTTTATTTGATATAATATATGCGAATGATATAATGTATTCGAACTGTATAATTCAATTTCGTATCCCTGTGCCTTGATTTGCGACATGGAAATTTTTGTTTCAAGCCAATTCAGCAAGGTTTTTCTGTCTATTGCTTTCGTAATCGGTTGATCGGATTTATCTGCAAGGGCGAAAAATATATTTCTTTCATCATCAGAAGATATAGTCAAATCAATGCCGTCATTTTTGAGTATAATATTAACTGTGCCCTGATTGTTTTGGCTGTCATTATATTCAAAGTGTATTTCGTTATTTGTTATCGCTGCACTTTCGGTTATTTTTATGACTGTGTTCTTAGAAGTTACTATCGTAATTGCAACATCTGCTCGAGCGTCTCCCGCTATATTGATATGGAGTCCAACATTGCTCTCTTTGTCATAATAATATCCGCTATACTGGGCGTAGAGATTTTTTAGCAGATTTTGACTGTTTTTATAATCCTTTAGTGCATCCAATATGTCGATGGCGTCAACATATTTTTGCTCGGAAATCAGCTGTTCTGCTTTGTCATATTTCTTACTCGGTAAAACATACGCGGTACCAAAAACAATATAGATTGCAGTGCACATAAGAATGGTTATAAGCGTTATACAGGTTATTAATGTAATCTTTTTCTTTTTTGAAAACGCTTTCTTGTTTGCTTTTAGATCATCTGCCTCATTATTTCTGCCCAATAGGATTAATATATTTTTAGCTAAATCTTCTATTGCACCAACATTGTCTAAATTCACAGCTTGATACGCAGATATTTCACTTGGAATATCATATGCGTTCATATCAAAATAGATAGGAATTATTTTCTTTTTGGAAAGTAATTCCTTATTTTGTGAAAGCAGTTTACTAAAGTGTTCTTCACTTCCTGCCAATATAATCAGTATTTTGGCACTGTCTGTTGCGCTTGCACAGGCTCTCTCCATTTCCTCGCCTGATAAATCCTCTACCGATGCGTGTTGATAAAAAGTGTTAATATTCAATGCTTCCAACCTGGAATATACATTCTGCGCAATCAGACTGTCTTTTGTACGCCGACCAAAATCATCCACTTCAACATAGCGTATCGCCACTTCTGTATTTTCATACAGAGAGTCTTTTGCATATCGGCTATGACAGTGTTCGCATTCATATGCACCATTGACTAATTTTAACGCACCACCACAATTTTCACATCTCATTCTAATTAAACCTTTCCAGCCATTCGTCATAAACTCGGGTTTTTACATTAGTTGATTCTAATTTGTCCGCTCCCGACTTGTAACTCTTATATTTTCCCCCATAAATACTACCACTGCGTGTTACAACAAAACCATCATTTAAATATACAACATCTGTTAAAAGATCTTTGTTGCTACCATTTTTACAAAGCGTTCCGTCAGAATGCAACTCGCAAACAAAATATTGACTATTATAATCGTCATCATATTCAACACCAATTTCGACATCGATGATATCATCTGAATCATATTCGCTATACTCACCATCAATACACGAAATTATTTTCCCATCTGAAGTTATAGCAACCGCATTAATATATAAAGTGTTATCACCAACGCCGACTGCCACATCAATATCTTTTACATTTTGGAAGTTCTCTATTGTATCTATTCCTTCAATTTTATCACCTTCACAACTATATGCAGCTACATGAACAAAGCCGTCGGCATCTACGGCAGCAAATGCTGCTTTCTCGAAATCTCTCTCCACAGTTTTATCGTAAGCATAATCGAACGATACAATGCGCTCCCAATCGGATATGTCGGAAAGCCAGGTGTCAGAACCGCCTTCTTCACTGTATTTATTAGTTAAATTTCCGTATATCAATTTACCGTCTGAACGAAGTGCAACATTAGTGATATTGAAAATCGGGGAGATTTGAACAATATTATGCCACTCCGATATATCCGAGAGTTGATTATTTTCAGCAATATTATCTACATAGCCGTCTTCATGCAAAGCGTATAACGGGTTATCGCTGGATATAGATACAATTTTGCCATTCTCATCAATGTTAATGTTTTTATTTGCATCTCTGGTGTCGTGATCAAATGCCTCAACTGTACCGTTGGGAGTCACATAATAAGAACCATTTGTTGATCCGCTTAAGTCAACATCGACTGCGACAGACGCTAAACTTTTTCGCCAACTGAGTTCACATTTAGACTTCATTTCCTCAGAATCCCTATAGTCGCCCATTGCATCAAAAGCCCAAGTAGCTTCAGGATAATTCTTATCATAGTAAAGTTGCATAGCGGCATTGTATTGTGGTAATTTCATAAGCCATGGGATTGAACAAATTACGGCAATTATTATCCCTAATAATGCTACTATGCCAATTCGGCTTAATATTTTATTTCTCTTTTTCTTTCGTTCCTTAAGTACAATCGGAGTAGGAATGAGTTTCTTAATACCTCTAAGAAGTTCCTGTTCAAAATCATCCTGCTTAATGTTTTGAGATGAAAGCACAGAAAATTCTTCCGGTAGATTTTCCTTTGACATATCAAAATAAAGAGGGATTAAAGTTTTGCTCGGGTCCTTTTGCCTTAATGTTAAAAATCGGCTCCACTCATTTTTCACCCAAGCAGATTCAATATTTTCTCTTGACGAACAAACTGTCAGCATTACCTTGCTTGATGAAAGGGCAGCATAGATATAAGGCTCGTACTGTGTACCAGCCTTATCCTCCAGTGTTATTCTTGAAAAGAATACTTTGTATCCTTGTAAAGTGAGTTTTTCATATAATTTTTGGGCTTCAATGCTATCCTTTGTTCTGCTTCCGTCTTGATTTGTCTCTTTATAGGAGATAAAAATATCGAAAGGTTTTTCTTTTTTAGAAACTGCAATAATGCCTTTTTGAATATTATCAATCGTTTTAGCATTTGATTGATAATATTCTTTTTTATCACCAAAAGAAAATTTTATCGCATTTTTGTAGTTCTCATCTTGAAAAATCGGCAAATAGTGTGTTCGGTTGCAAGTCGGTATATACCGTCCGCTTTTTGAGTCCTTAACAAAAGTTACGCCGTATCTGCACATAACCAAGTCCCAATAAATCTCTGCGTCTTGCGGATTAATTGAGAGTAGTTGATTAAATATGTTTTCTGCCTTGTCAAACTCATTTTGCATTAAGTAATTGTTGCCACGATTATATAACAATTCCGAACTCTCATCGGTAAACTGAGGTAAGGTTTGCTTTGTTCCACAGTAGTCGCAAACAGCTATCCCGGTTGAGCGGTCTACCGTCATATCACCGCCGCACATTTTACACTTAAAAATTGTCATTGTTTTTTCCTCTTTACTTTGTCAATTTACATTTATTATTCCTGTCTTTAATAAATGTAACAAGCTCATCAGCTGTTGACTTTGCAAGCGCAACATTACCAATTTTAACGGCAGCTGAGAACTGATTGAATTTTGTTTCAATCTCATTTTCAATTGCTTCAAGCTGTGAGTTTGACATTGGGTCACTGTAACGAACAGTCTCATAGACATTATTTGCAAGCGCTTTCATTTCATCTGTTTTAGCCGAATTTGCGAGTCTTCGAGCGTCTATGGTCAACGACTTGATAAAAAATGTTTGCTCCTTTATTTGTTCGCCACGCTCTGTTACCAATTCTCTTGCGGCAAAATTTTGTAACAACCTACCTAATGCAAGGGCAACAATAATTAAAGCAATAATAAATTGAATAACGGGATTAAGATTAAAAAGCAATGCTGCGGTAGATAAAACCGTGAGAATAATATATGTTGCCGTTCCACTATATAAAAAAGGAATACCATAGAATGTACCATCAGCATTTTGTTGCTTTTTAAAACCGATAAAGGTTAAAACAACGGCAAAGATATAACCGAGAACGGCTATCGCTACGGCTGTATAAAAACTTATCGTGTATCTTGGCGAAGTAAATTCGGTTTTAATGGAAGTTACACTTTTAGGAATTTCAACAGTTGATATCCCCTTGTTAAGTACGTCAAATTCGATTTCTTTTACTGGCAAACCGTCTATGGTTTTAGGAACGGTTACTACGCTTGATGAGCCTTTATAAGCAGTGATTCTTACGGTTTTGTCGTCATAATTATAGGAAAACTCGCTGTTCTCTTTTTCGGTTTGCTTTGCTTTGGCTGTGTCTTTTGCTTTTTTCGTTGCATTTTCCGATTTCTTTGTTGTAGATTCTTCTGTGGTCGGAATTTTCACATCAGGATTTTCGGAGTCATCAATTGCTATAAAATTCACATCATTGTCTTTTGCATAAATTTGTGCATAAGAACCTGCGACGCCACTAATTGAAACGGTTTGACTTTTGTCAAATACAGTAAATGATACAGATAGAAATACCGCTAAGATTATTGTTACTATTGATATAGGCAATGCTTTAATATTTTTCATCATTTTGCCTCCTACATAATGCTTGCGAGCAGTTGTTGCTTCAAATTGTTAAACTCTTCATCTGTGAGCATATTTGCGTCTTTCATCATTTGAAGCTTTTGCAATTTTGCTTGAAACTGCGCCATATCATCCTGTGTATTTTGAGGTTGAATCGGTTGCTGATTTGCACTGTCAAGAGCGTTGCTTACCGCATTGCCTACAACTCCGCCGACTGCACCGCCTACTCCTGCCATAGTGCCAAAGCCTACGCCCATATTTGTAAACTGACCGACTGCTTCGTTATTAGCCACATCCTGTGCAACGTCAAAACCACGTTCCTGCTGATAGGTGTAACCCTCTTGCTGACGCTTTGTTGCCATTGCCTGAGAAGCGATGACCGTCTTTTGCGCCTCTGTTTCAGCGTCAATTACGGCTGTCTGCTGTCTGAGCTTAGCCTCTGCAATATCGGCATACTGCCTGAAATGAAGCGACTTGAATTTTTCGTATGTACTTTCACCGTCAGGTTTAACTATTGTTGTAATAAAAAATCTTTCAAGCGAAATACCGTAATCGTCAAAGTCGGGCTTTAGCATTTTAAGCAAAGCAGCCGATATATCGTTAATACGCTCGTCTATTTCAAAAATGCTGATTTTTTGCTCACGAATAACCTGCGCAATATACGACTTAACTTTAGTCATAAGGAACGCACGGAAATATCTTGTCAAATTTTCCTGCGTTAAAATATTTTCCGTACCCACTAATTTAATCAGCAGCTTTCTTGAATCGTCTGCACGCAGGCTCATTTCACCACTTGCACCGATTGAGATAGGAAAATTATATGTAGGCTCCATAAACTGAACCTTGCTGTCCGTGCCCCATTTAATTGCCATTTGCTCAGTTTTGTTGATGAAATATACCTCGCAGTGGAACGGAGTTTTGTCGCCCGTAGTTTTATTTATATACTTTGAAATGAGAGGAATATTCTGCGTTTCAAGTGTATATCTGCCCGGACCGAACAAGTCAAGAGCCTGTCCGTTCATCATAAATATTGCTTCCTGCGACTCATGAACAATGAGTTGAGTAAGCGAGTTAAAATCTTCAAGCGGGTGCTTCCAAATGAATGTACTGTTGTCACCCTCGTATTTTATTACTTCTGCTATTTTAGACATAGAAATTCTCCCTGCATACAACATAATCCACATTATGTTGTACATAGAGCAATAAAAAAGCCTGCCACATAATTGACAGACTAAAAAAGAACATAGAAAATCAAGCCTTTTCAAATTTGCCGAAAAAGATAAGAGAAAGGGCTTTATTGTCATGTTCAATTTTCGACAAATTTCAGTTTTTCATGCTTTTCGCAAGCAAAGTGCTTTACAATCTATCCTTGTTATGATACAATTTAATATGTAAAATTAGGCTTATTGTATCAGTTATGTAATTTAATACAACATAATGTGGATTATGTTATTCGCCGCCGATTTTGGCGGATTTTTTATTTTTATGCTAAATTATCAACCGCATATTTTCCATTCGTCTGCGGTGTTCCGTGCCGGTGGAAATGATATAAATTCGAGTTGTGTTAATACTGCTGTGACCGAGAATATCCGCAAGCTTCGCAATATCCTTTTCAATACCGTAAAATGTGCGTGCAAACAGGTGGCGTAAATTATGCGGAAACACCTTTTGCGGATTGACATTTGCATCTTTGCACAAAGTTTTCATTTCTCGCCAGATATTTGTGCGGTTTATGGGTTTGCCGCTTTTCGTTACAAAAATCATACCGCATTTTATTCCTTGCTCTGCTGCATAGCGGAGCAGTTTTCGTTTCAATTCTTTCACGATAAAAACCGAGCGTGTTTTTGCCTTGCAGTTTACAATTGCCTCGCCGTATTTTACCGCCTCAACCGTGATATATTGTAACTCGCTGACACGAATACCTGTAGCACAAATTGTTTGAATAATAAAATTCAATCGTTCGTTTTTCTTTTGCTTTGCCGCTTGACACAAGCGTTTGTATTCTGCTCTTGTCAGTTCTTTTTCTTCCGAGCAAAATACTTGCTGTTGCAGTTTTAGTGATTTCACTCTCAAATCAAACCAATTCAAAAATACAAACAGGCTGTTGATACTTGCAAGCATTGAGATCACACTGCGGACAGCATAATTTTCCTGCAAATGATTTTTGTAGGCAATCACGGTTTCTTTAGTTATTGCTTGGGACTTTGCATAAAGCGAAAATGCTTTCACATCACGAATATATTTTTCAATCGTTGCCGTGCTTTTCTCTTGCAGCTCTAAATTTTTTCTAAAATCATCAATAATATCTGCCGTTAAAATTCGTCCTTCCATTGTATTTACCTCCGAGTAAGTGTTAATTATATTGTACCCGAAAAGTATGAAAACAAAATTGTCGCCCTAAAAGGTTGTGGTATATTACCTTGAACAGAGCGACATTGCAAGTACGATTTTCTATATTTACCTTTGCATTTTTGATGGATAAACAATATGTAAAGGTCAAAAATTTTTCTTGACTAAAAGTACTTGACTTAAATTAGTGATTTTGCTACTATGAAGTCGGAGAGAAAATTCAATAAAACTATGATAAACCTATATGCATTTTTATTTTAAGATGCGTATAGGTTTATATTTTTTCTTGAAAGGAGTGTTGAAACAATTTAAAAATCACAAGCGGTGTTGTTAAATTTAGTGTACCCCACTGTACGAGCTGTTGACGAATAATCTAAAAGCCTAAATTTGAAAAAAATGGCAATTTTCTTTTGATTTTTTTGAATTGATTTTTAACTCGGTTTTGGATGAAATCTAGGCTCTTTTGAGTGAGTTTTGGAACGATTTTCAAGCCGTCGATTTTAAAGCAGGATAAAGGGGTATGATTTTCGGGCGTTGAAATGCCCGAAAACGCCGTCCGGCAAAGCCTGTCGGCTTTTCAATTCGTAATACTTTTGCGTATGATTCCAAATTCGTATGCAGTAAAGGCTGTTTTTCGCAGAAAATCAAGGCTTTTGCGTATTCACTTGAGCGTTGTGGTATGATAAACCTATTTTTGAAAAATCAGGCAACGCTGTAAGCAAAAATTAACGAGTTTGCTCAAAAACAGAGTAACTCGTCGGACTAAAGCTAAAAACGACTTACAGGCGATTTGTGAAAGCCTGTGAGCAAAGAAACGGAGGTGATAAAGTGTATAAAAGCTTTGATGAAATGCCCGTAATGCTGTCAGTCAATCAAGCAGCGGAGGTGCTTGGCATATCCAATGTCAGCTTGTATAAACTGATTGAAGAAGATAAATCGTTCCCTGTTGTTCAGTTAGGCAGAAGAAAATCTATTCCAAAAGGGCAACTCAGGGAATGGATTGATGAAAAATCTAAAAGATAATTATCTGGCTATTGAAAAAAGCTTGTGGTAATGTTTGAGTTGCCAAAAGCAGAAAGGAGGCTATAGAATGGCAAGAAGAACAAAAGGCGAAGGAACACTTCGCAAAAGAAAAGACGGAAGATGGGAAGGTTGGTTTAACATCGGAAAAAATGAAAACGGCAAGACAAAACGAAAAAGTGTTACCGCAAAAACCAAATCCGAATGTCAAGAAAAGCTAAACAAAGCCAAAGAAGAATATCTGAAAGAACAGTCTGTGTTATCTTCTCATACTTACTTAACCAATTCCGATCCCACGCTTAATGAATGGTACGAAATATGGATAAACACATTTTGCAAAAATGTGATCAAGGACTATACCGTAAACGGTTACGAGCAAAGGTTCAAAACCAATATCTTACCTGCATTGGGTGATATGAAATTAAGCGAGCTGTCTACCGTAAACTGTCAGCAGTTCTTGGTGGGATTATTCAGTAACGGCAGGCAACGAGGCAGAGAGAAACACGGTAACGGATTGGCATATTACTCGGTAAAAGGGATAGAGAGAACACTCAGTTCTTGCCTACAAAAAGCGGTGGATGAAGATTTAATTCCAAAGAATCCCATATCAAAAGTGAAGTTGCCTAACTGCACAAAGCCTGAAATGAAAACGCTGAAGAAAGAAGAATTAACAGCATTTCTTGAAGAAACCAAGCGTTCGGGTTGTTATGAATTCTATTATCTTGAACTGACAACGGGTATGAGATTAGGTGAAATTTGTGCGTTGGAATGGAATGATTTAGATCTCGAAAACAAAACGATAACGGTAAACAAGGCGGTACAAAAAATCAAAGGTGAGGTAAAAATCAACACACCGAAAACAAAAAGCTCAATCAGAACGATAAAATTATGTGATGAGTGTATTCGGTTATTAAGTAAGTTAAAAGCAAATCAAATACCGAAATCGAAATACATATTCCCGTCATCTGTAACAGGAGAGATACGAGATACCTCAGCAGTCACACGAAGATTACACAGAATACAGGACAGAGCAGGTGTGCCGAGAATACGCTTTCATGATTTACGACACAGCTTTGCAACCTTATCCCTTGAACAAGGAATGGACATTAAAACCGTATCGCATATGTTAGGTCATACGGATGCCGGCTTTACAATGAACACCTATATGCATGTGACGGATTCCATGCAAGAAAATGTTGCAAACGCAATGGGAAATTTACTCGGCGGAAATGCGGCAAATTCATAAATGGTCAATAGATGGTCTTGGACTGAAAATCGAATAAACGAACAAAATCTCACTCCGTAAAAAAGAGTGAGATTTTTTATTGCATATTGAGTTTTGAAATTCATTTCTAAAAAAGAAAAAACCTGCGAAAACGCCGTGTTTACGCAGGTTTTGGAGCTACTGGTCGGACTCGAACCGACGGCCTGCGCATTACGAATGCGCTGCTCTACCAACTGAGCCACAGTAGCATTTATTCAATTTTTCACTTGCTTTGAGCCTAAATCTGAGAACAACCTTCCGTTTACGAATGCGCTGCTCTACCAACTGAGCCATATCAGCAAAGTATTAAATTAATCATCAAGCAATTCAAGAAGCTTTGCCATAACAAACTCCACGCTTGATTTGCGGACTTGATTGCGCCCGATTTCGCCAAAATGGCAAGTATAAGTCGCCGTTTTGCCGTTTACATAAAAGCCGAAGCAAACCATACCGACAGGCTTTTTAGCAGTACCGCCGCCGGGACCTGCAACACCCGTTACACCTACGCCGACATCGCTTTTAGCAACATTGGCAACGCCCTGTGCCATTTCATAAGCGACCTCTTCGCTGACCACTCCGTTAGAAAGAATGGTATCAGCCTTGACACCGAGGAACTCAATCTTAGCCTCGTTTGCATAAGTCACAAAAGAAACGTCAAGCACCTTTGATGCGTTTGCAACGTTTACTATTGTACCACAACACATACCCCCAGTGCAAGACTCTGCGAAAGAAATATGAAAATTTTTTTCAATAAGTTTTTTTACTACCTGTTCCTCAAGTGCCATAGGTTAAACCTCTTTTATTATTTTTCCAAGCCGTTTTGAATTTTAGCGGCAGTTAATGTATTTTGCATAAGCATTGAAATTGTCATAGGACCTACACCGCCCGGTACCGGGGTGATAAACGAGCATTTGTCCTTAACACTTTCAAAATCGACATCGCCGCAAAGCTTGCCGTTTTCGTCCCTATTCATTCCGACGTCAATTACAACTGCGCCGTCTTTAACCATATCGGCAGTTACAAATTTCGGTTTACCAATAGCGGCAACAAGGATATCTGCACTTTTGGTAACTTCTTTAAGGTCAACAGTTTTTGAATGAGTAATTTCAACAGTTGCATTTTCGTGAAGAAGGAGCATTGCCATAGGCTTGCCCACAATATTGCTTCTGCCGATGACAACAGCTTTTTTGCCCGTTACATCAACACCTGTTGAATGAATAAGTTCCATAACACCTGCAGGAGTACAAGGAAGAAAATTATAATCCCCTATCATAATTGCACCGACGTTTACGGGATGAAAGGCATCAACATCCTTAATAGGGTCAATAAGATTGATAACCTCTTTATCATCAAGATGCTTCGGAAGCGGAAGTTGGCACAAAATGCCGCTGATTTCCTTTTTATTGTTAAGTTCTTTTACAAGATTATTTAATTCTTCTTGAGTTGTATTTTCAGACAGTGCATATTTTTCACTGTAAAATCCGACTTCATCGCAAGCCTTTTCCTTATTTTTTACATAAACCTGTGAAGCAGGGTCGTCGCCTACAATGATAACCGCAAGACCGGGAGTAATGCCCTTTGCCTTAAGCTTTTCGGTTTCCTCTTTAACTCTTTGCCTAACCTGCTTTGAAACAAGCTTACCGTCAATTATTTGTGACATTTTCATTCTCTCTTTCATCATTATTATCTTTTATTTTTTCAACGTTCTCTGCGTTTGCGCCGTTTGCCGTGGCAGGAGCAGTAGCAAGACTTAATCTTTGCGGCAACGTGCCTTTTTTAAGCTTAACCATATTAATTATATGCATAACAAGAAATGCTACAACTATAATTGCCGACAAAAGCTGACTTACACGAATAGTGGTATTTGCGATATAAAGTGAATCGGTCCTAAGGCCTTCAACCACCATTCTTTCAAGCCCGTACCAAATGCCATAAAGAAGGAAAACCTCGCCCTTGTATTTTCTTCTTTTATGCACAATATAGTTAAGTATAAAAAATCCTAAAATGCACCAAACACTTTCATAAAGAAAGGTTGGGTGAACAGGCACGTTTGGGTCAACATCAATTCCCTTTGCCGCCAAAGTATCTGCGCTTGCGGCAAGGGTATCGTGAATTTTTAAACTCCACATTCTAAAAGGGGCAGTAGTAGTATTTGTACCGAATGCCTCTTGATTAAAGAAATTGCCCCATCTGCCGATACCCTGACCTATAAGAAGCCCAAGACCGCCCAAATCAAGCAAATTTCTAAAATCAATCTTGCCGATTTTACAACCGATAATTGCGCCTATAAATGCGCCTATAATACCGCCGTATATTGCTATGCCGCCGTTCCAAATTTGAGGAATTTCGGAAAGATGTTCTTTATAATAAGACCATTCAAAAATAACATAATACGCTCTTGCGAAAATGATACCCAAAATAGTGCCCCACATCAAAACGTCGGTCATTCCGTCAAGGCTCATTTTCCATTTATAAGCCATTCTGCCGCCGTAAAGAACGGCAAGTGCAAAACCGAAAGCAATGATTATGCCGTACCAATGAATACTGTAGCTGCCGATTGTAAATGCTACACTCGGAACATCAAAATCAATTCCAAGCCCTTCAAAATAAACTCTTGTATAATCGCTCATATTTATTCCTCACATTGCTTAACAACACTTAATGCGCTGTATTTTTCGTCCATAACCAGTGCCAAGCGAGATAAAACATCGGCTTTAGTTATATTTTTGTAAATTTCAACAATATCAAGCATATCATATTCGCCGAAATGAGCCGCAACAAGACCGTTTGCAAGGGTATCAATATCATTATATGACATAATTTCCTTGCCGTAAAGCGAACGCCTTGCCGACTCAAATTCATCGTCTGTTATGCCGTCATTTTTTAGCCTTTCGACCTCTTTTTTTATCTGCCTTGCAACCTCTTTAGGATTTTCGCTTTCGCCGTCGAAAATAATTGACTCATAACCGTAGCCGATAAAATATTCCTTGGAAAAGCTTTCATTAATAAGACTTTGTTCAAACAACGAATTATACAAATTCGAGGTATTACCGGCAAGAATTTCGAGCAAAACAGTAGTTTCAACAATAGTTTTCAAATCCTGCTTAGGCTTTTCGCACGCTTCCTTATATCCGAATGAAAATACAGGAATACTCATTGCAAGATTATATTCTGTATAATCGCCGACAACGTCCCTTTCTTCTTTTTCAAAAGAACGCTCAATAGAAAGCTCAGGTGCCGGCTTTAACATCTTGTCACAAACGGACAACACCTGCTCAGGCGTAACGTTGCCGACAACTGCAAGCGTCATATTATGAAGATTATAGAAAGTGTCATAGCAGTCATAAAGAAGCTTGTCCGTAATCTGCGCTATAGAATCAACCGTTCCGGCAATATCAATTCTTACCGGGTGCTTATGATAAAGCAAGCGAAGAAGATTAAACGTGCTCATCCAAGAGGCAACGTCATAATACATAGTAATTTCTTGCCCTATTATACCCTGTTCTTTTTCAACGGTTTCTTTTGTGAAATAAGGGTGAGTGACAAAATCAAGCAAGATTTCAAGTGACGCTTCAAAATTATCACTGCACTGGAAAAGATAGCACGTTTTGTCAAACGAAGTATACGCATTAGCCGAAGCACCTGTTTTTGCATAGCGTGCAAAAGCATCAAGGTCCTCACTTTCAAACAGCTTATGCTCAAGAAAATGAGCAATACCCTCCGGCACAACAGTCCATTCGTCCTTATCGGAACGCTTAAATTTAGTATCAATTGAGCCGTAATCAGTGCCGAAAATCGCATAGGCGGAATTGTAATTTTCCTTTGGCATTACATATATTTTCAAGCCTGATTTGTGGTCAATTTCGTAATATTTTTCATCAAGCGATTTGGATACTTTTTCTACCATTACTCTTCCTCCTGACCAACAAGCTTATATACAGTATCAAGCGAAACAAGATTTGCGCACTCTTTAATCTCGCCATATTTCACATTGTTAATATCGTCGCAAACCTCCTGCGGCGTTTTATATCTTTCGTCACAAATTTGCTGAATATACCAGCTTTCAATAGTTTCCGGCATATCGCAAACAGCGCCGACTGCGTCAACAAGTGCCATTCTTGAGGAATTAAATTCCTCCTCATAGTCGCCGCTTTTGATAACGTCAAGCTGGTGCAAAATTTCATTAACAGCCTTGTCCATATTTTCTTCAAGGCAACCGCATTGAACTAAAATACAACTTTTAAGCCTTGTGTAGCGAGCAGAACAATAATAGCAAAGGCTCATTTTTTCCCTGACATTTGCAAAAAGTTTAGAATAAGGACCGCCGCCGAAAATATCGGTAAAGCTTCGCATTGCCTTTGCAAGGTCGTCCTTTGGCTTAACGTCTGCCCTAAAGCCCAAAACAAGTTTACCTTGCTTAACATCGATTCTTTCAATATAATTATTCACCTTTTCGCTCTTGCCGACAAATACGGGATTTGGTAAATGAATATAATTTCTGTTAATATTTTTAAATTCGCCCAAAAGATGATTATATACCTTATCAATATCCGTGTTGCCGACTACGGTTATGAGAATTTTTGCCTTTGAAAGAGCATTAACCCAAGCAGTTTTGATATCGTTGCTTGAAAGCGTTTCAACATCTTTAACATATCCGTATTTATTAATAGAATAAGGCTCGTCTGAAAACATTTTTTCCTCGGTTTTCCTCAAAACATAAATTCGTTTTTCATTTTCCTCAGAATTAATTTTTTCAATAAGAATTCTCTTTTCAGCTTCAATATCCTCATCAAAAAAGTTGCCGTTTTCATCAAGTTTAGGTTCAAAAATAAGGGACGAAAGAAGCTTAACACATTCAAAAGCAATACTTTCCCCGTCAAGAGAAAACTTATCGTTAAGGCAGGTTGCGCTGAGCGACAAAACCTGACATTCACCGATTTTTGAAACGGTATCGTTAAGCGTTGCGCCGTAAAGAGAAGCAAGTTTTCTGTTTAAAGAAAGCATATCGGGATATTTTTTGCCTCTCCTTGCCAAAAGACCGAGCATCACCGAATTAGCGCTCACCTTATCCTTTTCAAGCTTAAGTGCAATGCTGACGGTAATCAAATTTGTTTTAAATCTATTGACGGGAACGCCTACAACTTCAATCCCGTCGGATATATCTTTTTTAATAAATTCCACTTATTTATCCTCCGAAAAAATACGATAATATTTTTCACTAAATTATAA
>ENA-UALF01000675-UALF01000675.1-human-gut-metagenome-genome-assembly--contig:-NODE-675-length-16122-cov-20.985436_pt1 | contig 16122 bp, 17 predicted proteins | sample MGYA00243698_ERZ654464 | MGnify/ENA primary metagenome ERZ654464 (study PRJEB26926, sample SAMN06164595) | human gut metagenome | biome: ENVO:00009003; feature: ENVO:2100002; material: ENVO:00002003...
AAGTTACCGGAACCGCTGGCGCGTGAGGCGTCGGCGGTTTTTCATTGGATGGAGCCGCCTCGGAGGGCGACACTTTGCAGGAGTGAGGGAGGGGTCAGATGCCGCGGAACATTCAGCGGTGCGCCCATATTGTGGTCACGTTGAACAGCGCGGCTTCATAATTGGCGTGAGCAGTGGCCCATCTTTCTGGTCATAGCACACGATGTGTCAGGTGCCTGTTCCGTTCTCGGCAGTGACCCTTCGGGTTGTCGGCCTGTCCGCATACTCCAATTGTCAGCGGTACGGCATCGGCAACATACGTATCGCACTTTTTCGCTCCGTGGATTTTGGCGGTCGGAATCATCCTCGGACATTACTCTTGATTTTCAGAGGTAGGCGGTGGAAGTTCTCATAGTCCGAGCCATAATTAAGGAATGGGTCTGCCTGTCTATATGGAACGCCTTGCAGGATAAAGCGGTGTCGTGGTCGCCGAGTAGGTCAAGCCTCAGTCCGCGAGCCGTCATTGCACTTGCCATATTCGTAAGCACCGGCACAGAGACTCGTCGGGTCACACCTGCATCCTCTCTTGTTGACCGCTCCCTGCTCCGGTCATGCAGCCCGTCCGGCTGTTCTTCTGACTCTTGGTGTTGAGCAACCCCTGCTTTCCGTTCTCATCTTCGTTTCCATCTGTCGGGCTACCACGTCAGGCCCATTGCCCTGTTTTACGCCGCAAAGTTATTACCTCCGTTCGGAACAGCAAGGGCAGGTTTGCGCTCCGCGTTCCTCCGTTCTTCGCTTCGTTGCAGAACGGCAATCACCCTTGCCTCATCGGTCCGCCCGAAGGCACTTTGGGGGCAGTGTAAAACAAAAACAATGAACCTTATGTTTAACCCCTCAATTTCAACTACAATGAGACTACAATTCGGAGAACTCAACATCACTCCAAGAGTCGAAGAACGACTCGCCGAACTGGGCTACACGCCCGAAGAACTTCAGGAAGCGGTCAGCGAACACAAGAGCGGCTGCGACGGTGAACCCTCCGTCTATGTCGGTACTTACGGCAAGTACAACGAAGGCTCTCTCTGCGGTCTGTGGATCGACCTCAGCAGCTTCAGCGACTACGACGAGTTTATCGACTTCTGCAATGCTATCCACGCCGACGAGGAAGACCCGGAGCTGATGGCCCAGGACTACGAGGCGTTCCCCCGCCAGTGGTACAACGAGGGCTTCATGTCCGAGGAAGACTTCGACCACATTCAGGAATACACGGAGCTGTGCGACAAGTACGATGTCGATGCCGTAGACGATTACATGGAGTTTGCCGACGAACTCGACAACTTCGAGGAAGCCTACTGCGGCGAATGGGACAGCGAAGAAGATTTCGCCCGGCACATCGTCAATGAGTGCTACAACCTCGAAAAACTGATGGGCGACCTCTCGCGCTATTTCGACTATGAAGCCTTCGGACGCGACCTGTTCATGTGGGACTACAACATGGGCGCCAACAATCACGTGTTCCGCCGAATCTGACCCCTTTCCTCCCTCTCTCCTTGCAGGGTCGCCCTCCGGGGCGGCTCTGTTTATCTATAAAATATTAGGTCATCGCTAATGATAGCAATGACCTAAAATAAAGAACGCCCCTCAAGTATGCTCCTTTCGGACGCCTGAGAGGCTTGTTATCTTGTAAACAATGTGTTGTCGGTTTTGTTCCGCAAAGTTACTACTATTTTCTGAACCGCCAAAATTTTAGGCACATTATTTCCAAATTTCTTCGCTTTTCCAATTTTCCGGGAATCCCATCGCACTTATTTTCGGAGAATATTCGGAAATCAACTGCTTTAGGCGCTCCGAAAATGAGGAGTTTGGATTGACCGACTGCAACAAGTAATTTATCATGCACAAGGTATAATAAATCTTGCTTCTTTTAGCTTGTGCCGGGTCGGAAATCCATACCTTATCTCTGGAGAAACGCAGTACTGATGGTACTATTTTTATCTCTCTGTTCCACAATCTCGCATGGTGCGCACAGATATTCCGCACATAATTGATAGTGTGCAGCCAAGAAATAAATTCATCGGGAGGCAGCGAGAAATGCTTTGCAACCGCGACTTTGTCGGCTCTTTCTCGCAGGTTGGAACATATCCTTGACAGTTGGTTGAAGTACATTACCTCGACGCTCATCCATGATGGAGGGTTTTGCGGCTCGTCGTAGGTCTCGTGGTAATGCTTTATAAACAGCTCGGCTTGTTGGCTAATCAATTGCTCGGCAATATGATTTTGAATATCGGTGTAAACGTCAACGGTTTTACTGCTTCCGTCATTAAGGGTAATGACGTATGGATCTTTCAATATTGCAGGATTATCCTGCCAATGCGAACCATATTTGTGTGATAGGACATATACCAACTGACACCGTATAGCCACTTCGATTTTCTCGATGGCATCAAATACCAGAAGTCGCAATTTTCTGTCGAAAACATATAAATCGTAGACCGATTTCCAGTTTGTTCCATATCGGAACTCGTCAACTATTTCAGAGTGAATATTTTTCTTGAAAGGAAGCATATACGCACTCAGCCTGAAATAGCTGACATTCGATAATTGCAGTTCTGCTTTCTGCTCATCATCGAATACCAAGCCTCGACTTTTCAAAAGTTCGATTTGCTCTTTATATGTTAATGGCGGTTTTTCAAATTTCATTCTGCAAAGTTACGAAATTTTCGTGAATTTCGGTGTCTTTTACCCTCCTTATTTACAGCGGTAACTTCGTGGTGTAAAACTCAGTTACGCCATGTCAAAGACCGCATACAATATCTCGCTCAAAGGTTACGTCGGAGGCTACGACTTCGACCGCTCGACCGTTGACCGCGAACTCGCCAAGAACGAGGGTAAGCAGGTCAACGTCCTTATCGACAGCCTCGGCGGTTCCCTCGCCACCGGCCTGTCTATCTCCGCAGCCTTCAAGAACCACGGCAATGTCAATGTGCATTTCGTGGGCCTCAATGCTTCTGCCGCAACCATCGCTTCGCTCGGCGCGGCTCACATCTCCATTGACGCCGGGGCTATGTATCTGGTACATCAGTGCTCGATGGCTTTCTTCGAGTGGGGCAGCCTCAATTCGGCTCAGTTCGCTACGCTTATCGCCGACTGCGAGAAGATCAAGGCCGACCTTGACAAACTCGACCTGAATTGCGCCCAACTCTATGCGGCCCGGTGCAAGCGCAAGCCGGAAGACCTTCTCGCCCTGATGAAAGTGGGCGGCTGGCTCTCGGCAAAGGAAGCCCTCAACTGGGGCTTTGTCGATGAAATCACCGACCTTGCCGATGAACCAGCCCCGAAGCTCACCGATGCGCTCGCTTCGGCTATGGCCTCCGAGGGGCTGCCGATTCCCAACATCCCAATCGCGGAAGCTGAGAAAGACTCCGCTTTCTCTCGCTTTCTCGCCGCCCTGACTTCCTTCTTCAAACCGTCTACCAATCCCATCACTACCGCAATGATCAAGACTTACACCTTTTTGACGGCTATCCTCGCCGACAAACCGCTGACCGTGAAAGACGGCGCAGCTACGGTCACAGTGGCGCAGCTCGACGCCATCGAAGACGCGCTCGCCGAGAAAGACCGTCTCTGCAACGAGCAGAAGCAGACTATCGCCGACCTTCAGGCGAAACTCGACAAGACTCCGGCGGAGCCGTCGAAGCAGGTTGTCGAGGACAACAAGCCCGGCGGCGAACCTAAGCCCAAGAACGATGTCGAGCAGTTCGTAGATACCTACAACTCCGCCCGCGCCCTTTACAACGAAGTCTAACCCTTAACCCCATATCACAATGGCAGGTAAATTTACATTCACTCTCAAGGAGTATCAGGAAGCCGCCGTGAAATATCGCGCCGACCTCCTTATGCTCCCCATTATCGGTATCGGCGACACGCTCCAGTATATGACGGGGCGCCCCGGCATCCGATACAAGGAGCGCGTCGGCAACCTGACCGGTGACGCTCAGTTCGCTCCCTACAATCCCCAACGTGCCGTGGACTACAACCTCGGCATCGAGTTCCGCGACCTCGAAACGTTCTTTGGCTCCGTTGTCGCCAACTTCGAGCCTAACTCGGCTATCTCTACGCTTCTCGGCACGGGCGCAACCAAGGGCGACGGTCAGATGACTACGCCGACCGCGCGCCACGTCCTCGCTCGTATCGCCAAGAACCTTTCCGAGCATCTGAACGATGCGGTCTGGAACGGTGTGCGCAACGCCGCCGGTGATACCACCGCCGACCTGTTCGACGGCTTCGACACAATCACCGAAAAGGAGATTGCCGCCGGAACTATCGCCGCCGACCAGGGCAACTACATGAAGTTCACCGACGCGATTACTCCGGCCAACGCAGTTGACATCGCCAAAGAAATCCTCTTTTCACTCGACCCGCGCCTCCGCGCCCAGGACCTCTATCTCTATTGTTCGCAGGACTTCGTCGACAAGTACAACGAAGGCTACCTGCTCACCCACGGCGGCATCCCTTACAACACGCAGTACGGGCAGCTTGCCGTGGAAGGCTCAAACGGCAAGTTGAAGTTCTGCCCCCTCTACAACAAGGCGGGGTCGAAGTTCATGCACGTATCCACCAAGAGCAATATGCTCGTGGGCTACGACCAGATGGGCGATGTCGAGAACGTCATGGTTAAGGAGTACGCTCCTTTCATCCTCTCGTACATCGCCACTATGTTCTTCGGCGTTCAGTTCGAGACTATCGACAAGCGCCGTTTCAAAACCATTGAAATCGCAGTGTAACTATGGCAAAAGTTTGTACCTCGATACAGAAAAGTCTCGGGTGGTGCCAGGGCACCCCCGAGCTTCCCGGTGTGAAACGCCGTATCTACTACCTCGCCAAAAGCGAGATAGTGGTGTTCCCGCAGCTTCCCCGCGATGAACTGGGCCGCGCTACTTCGGCTATCCTCGCCGGCTCGTTCACTCTCGCAGCAGATGCCAAGTGGAAATACATCGACATCCTCCCCGACAAGTCGCAGCTTACTTCGGAGGCGCAGGGCGAGTTGCCCTCGCAGACGCAGCTTAACAAGCTCACTGCCGTTCACCCCGGAGTCGGTGCCGATGCGTCGGCTGCCGCAGCCTACATCAACAACACCGACAACGTATTTGTCGTGGAGGACATGAAAGGCAACTTCCGCGTTCTCGGCAACGACAAGTGGAGCACAAAGGCTACTGTCGCCCAGGATCTCGGTCAGGGTGCCACCGGCACGACCTCGACAACTATCTCCGTCGAGGCTACCGACGAAGTGCCCGCGCCCTTCTATGTCGGTACGCTCGAAACCGAGGACGGAGACATTGATTGCTCGCACAAGGCCGCGTAATTTTTTACCCTATGGACGATATAAGAAGCGTCAGGAAAGGAACATTGGCGTTGGACCCAAGCATAGATGATCTGTTGAACGACATCGAAGTGCCTTCGCTTGACGTTCCCGACCTCGACGCTTCTTTTTGCTCTGCGGCTCCGGCCAAAGACCTGTTCGCCGAGAAGAAACGTGCGGCATGGAAAGACGTGCAACAGGCCGAAGCCCGTTGCGACTTCGCACCAAACAAGGTGCGGATTTCATACCGCAATCCGCAGTTCGGTATCATATCGCTCTGGAAGAAATCGGTGTACGGGCGCACCCTTACCGACATAAAGAGCGACCCCGATATGGTCGGGAAGTTTGCCGAGGGCATGAATACCCTTGTCCGGCAAATCCTCGGTCATTCGCTCGCCACCGGCGACTGGGCCATAGTTACTTCGCCCAAGCGTCGCCATAAGGTCAGAAATTTTGCGTCGCTCATTTCTGCCAGGCTCGCCGAACTTCTCGGCATACCTTTTTATGAAGACGTTGCCGAGTGCCACTCGATGCATCGTGTCGGAGCTGTCTTTACCTTCGGCAAAGAACCGCCCAAAGAACGAAACATCATCGTCTTTGACGATTTTGTTACGTCCGGCGCCACGATGATCTCAATGCGTGAACTTCTTTTGCCTCTCGGCAAAAATCTGGTATTCTTTACCGGCATAAACAACAAATTATGACCCCTCCAATGGACCACAAATTTACTGAACAGATAAAGCAATGGCTTGAAAAACCGGAAGACGAGCGCGACTACTCCGTTGGCGCTCTTTACCTTTTGAAGTTGTCCGGCAACCAAATTCTTTACAAGAATATTGTTGCTGCTCTCGATAAACGCCATGACGTTATCGAGTATCAGCTTCAAAAGTATTACAACTTCCGCGTTCAAGCCCTGACCCATGCGCAGGTCGAGGAAATGGCCGCGCAGGTGGAAACTATCGTGGCCGAACACATCCCGCTCGCCGCCAAAGCCGACGAAGCTCCGGCCAAAGGCAAGCGACCCGACCACGATTCTCTGCCCGATGAAATCAAGGCGAAGTACGTTGAGAACCTTTCGCTTCTCCAACGTATGCGCGAGCTGCATCTGCGACTTCGCTCGCTCTCGCTTGAAAACGCGACCTGCCCGGACTCCGAGCGTTATCCGTTCCTCAAGGAACTTATATCGCTCGACAAGAAACTTCATGCCAACTGGGAGGCTTATGACCGATATGTGGCTCCCGGCCCCGATGCCGCTCCCTCGCGATCGCCGAAAGGCAAACGCTCCGCCGCCGGTAGCAAAACCAAGAAAAAATGAAGCGAAGCACCTCCATTGACAAAATCCTCCGGCCACTCTCGGATAATCCTTATCAGGCTTATCTGAGTAATGCCGTGCAAGTGGCTGACATTCTCGAATGGATTTTGTCGCAGGTCGGCGTCGCGGAAGTCTGGCAGACTTCCTTCTCAATCTCCGAGGAGTTTCTTCGCCGCTTATTCTTCATTACAAAGGATAAGCGCGTGAGCCGGATTAACCTTGTGCTCGACCACAAGGCGACCAACAAGACGCTCAAACTTTGGGCGTTCATCACCCAAGTTATCGAGCGTACATATCTTGCTGACAACCACAGTAAGATTTTGTTGGTGAAATCCGAGCGCGGCGACACGGTCAGCGTCATCACCTCGCAGAACCTGACTCGCGGCAACCGCCACGAGTCCGCTTTCATCTCGACCTCGCCGGAGATTTTTGCAAATCTCCATGCGCTGGTCAACGATTTAATAACCAATCACAGCGTACCACTCCATGACCTATTCCGAGAACGACTTGCAGCAGATTGAGAAATTTGCCTCAATCTACCTCAAAATTTCCGACATCGCCGTAATACTCGATATTCCGGCTGATGTGCTTCGTGCCGATATCGCCGACCGAGGCACCGACGTTAGCAAGGCTTACCGTCGTGGCAAAGCCGCCTCTAAGGTCAAGCTACATTCTCAGGAAATGATGCTTGCACAGGTCGGCTCGCCGCTCGCTATCGAGAACGCCCACCGCAATCTGCTCGACATGGAGGACGACGAATAGCGAAGCTATCGCCGAAGTCGGCGCTTGCAAGTCGCAGGGAGCAGGGCGAAGCTCTGCGGTCTGCGGTGCAAGCTATCAAGCCGACCTTCGGCAATAATGAGTTTACTATGTCATATCCAAACGCTATCGAAGTTTGCCGCGCCGAACTCTTTACCAAAGAGGTAGAGTTGCGCGAGCGTTATCCCGGCCAGATGGTCGAGAAAGTCCTGCGTGTCCGCGAGATGTATAACTGGTTCATCGCCAACCCCGACGGCACAGACCGCGAGTTTGTCGCCGAGGTGTGCCAGCGGCACAATATCCATAGGACTACCGCCTATTCGGATTTGGCCGTGGTTAAGTCGCTGCTTCCCATGCTCGGTTCCGCCTCACGCGACTTTCACCGCTGGCGCACCAACGAAATGCTGATAGCCACTTACAAGATGGCCGAGAAGCGCAAGGACAGCAAGACGATGGAACGCGCCGCTACCGCCTACGGCAAACTGAACCGCGTTGACCTTGAAGATGAACAGGCAATACCGCTCGACCAAATCCTCGTTCAGCCATTCACGGCCACCGATGATCCGCGAGTCCTCGGCATTGAGCCTATTCCCAACATAGCCGACAAAATCGCGGCCATGATTGAGAAGTACCGGGCCGAAACCATCGACATTGAAGATGTCGAGTTCGAGGAAGTGGACCTTGAACTTGACTCGCTTTTCCCTGACCCCAAGAACATTCCCGACGATGACACAGAAGAAAATATACTTTAACAAGCCCCAACGCCTCACGCAGCTTATCGGAGCGAACACCACCGTTATCGTCGCTGGGCGACGCACCGGCAAAACGGACAGCATCGCTGCTCCGTTTGTTCTGCGCAATATGCAGCGTATGCCCGGTTCTACTGGCGGCATCGTCGTGCCGACCTTCAAGCACGGATTGACAAATACCATTCCGGGACTGCTCGCCGCATGGAAACGCTGGGGCTTCATCGAGGGCATACACTATGTGGTGGGGAGGAAACCGCCGAAGTCCTTCCGGCAACCAATCATCGACCCGAAAGATTATGAACACGTCATATCTTTCTACAACGGGTCGGTCGCCGTGATTATATCACAGGACCGCCCCGGCAGCTCGAACTCGCTAACGCTCTCGTGGCTGCTGGTCGATGAAGCTAAGTTTATCGACTACGCCAAACTTAAAGACGAAACGCTTCCGGCAAACGGCGGCATAAAGTCGCACTTCGGCAAGCACTCCTTCAATCACTCAATTATGATATTGAGCGATATGCCGCAGACTCAAAAGGGCAGTTGGTTCCTCCATTACCGCGACAAAATGGACGTGGAACTTATCAGGACTATCGAGGCGACGGTTTACGAGATATGGCGCATCAAGGAACGCATACGCACTCTCAACGCAAAAGGCGCAACGGTTCCCGATTACCTGAAGGGCTACCTGCGCCGCCTCGACCGCGACCTCAATAAGATGCGCTCCGTCGCGGTCTACTACCGCGAATACAGCAGCATCGAGAACTTGCAGCTGCTTGGAGAGAACTACATAAAGCAGATGAAGCGCGACCTTACTCCTTTGACCTTCCAAACCTCTATCCTGTGTCAGAGGATCGGAATTGCAAAGGACGGTTTTTATTCCTCGATGCGCGAGGGGCACAAGTATGACGCCAACGATAATCAGTACCTCGATACTCTTGGTTATGATTACGACTTCTCGACGCTCGACGCCCGCGCCGACAAGGACGTTGACCCCGACGCGCCCATCTGCATCGGCATGGACTACAACGCCAACATCAACTGGATTGTCGCCGGTCAGCCTCGCGACCGACGCCTCAATGTAATCAAGAGCTTCTACGTCAAGTTCGACCGCAAGATACCGGCACTCGTCGAGGACTTCTGCCGCTATTACGCCGCGCACCGCAACAAGACCGTGGTCTTTTATTACGATGCAACGGCGCTCGGCTCAAACTATGCCGTCAACGAACAGGATTTCCGTTGGGTGGTAGTCCACGAGTTCGAGCGGCAGGGCTGGCGTTGCGAGGCCGTGTACCTCGGAAACCCGATGCGCCACGATGAAAAATATCTGCTCATCAACCAGGGCTTCGCCGGCAAACAGCGCCTCGTGCCGTTCTTCAACCGCTCAAACAACGAAGACCTTATCCTCGCCATCCAGTCCGCGGGAGTCAGCCGTGGCCGCAACGGCTTCCGAAAGGATAAGTCCGGCGAAAAGCTCGCCGAGTCGGAAGAAGACCTGCTCGAACACCGCACCGACGGCACCGATGCCTTCGATACCCTCTACATCGGCTGCGAAAAATTCCCGTTCCACGACACTTTCTCGCTGTCAACGAGCGGAGTTCTTTGAACCTGTTAATAATTTTTCTCTGTTGCTATACCTATTATTTCAGAATAATTTAGTAACTTTGCCACAGCATATCGTTTGCCGAAGTCCGATATGGGCTCGTGGGCGGGATGCTGACATAGTTAAAAGCGTTTACTTCGCGCAATTCTTGATTCATAGGAATCTCGCAAATTCTTTATCGTAGTCGAGAATGTAGCAACGGTAGATGCCTTAGGGTATGATTTATTGACAACATGAAACCGGTTGGTTTCTTATGTTGGCATATCATACAGCGTGAGGCTTCGGCGTTGCTCTTTCTACTACGATGGGCAATGCGAGAGCCTCTATGAATGGAAAGAGCAACGAGTATAGCATCTCACGCTTTTTTTGTAATCGCCTGACTCAAGAGATGACTATAGGGCACTATATCTGCCAATGTCTAAACTCACATATCCAATAAGCCAATCAGAATCAGGCGTTGTCTCTGTCACACTGCCGAAATCCATATACGAAGCAGAAGCTATTCGTCAGACTATGTATAAATACTCTGGCGAATATCACATCATTGCAAAAGATAATGGAGACACCTTTGATATTATTTTCGAGAGCAAAACAGAGAAACCTGTTGCCGAAACGAGTATCAAAGATATATGCAACGATTTCATAGACCAACAAGTACGGATTGACACAGAGAAACAGTTCGGACATATCCGAGACCTTATCGTTGAAGAAGCTTTTAAACCTGTAAATCAATCCAAATGAGTTCTATGGACCGGCCTTATCAGTTGCTGCCTTTCCGATTCGACAGATTTAGCGATGACGAATATTTGCTGACCAATGAGGTTGGTGAATACCTCTTTATGACTAAAGAGGACTTCCACAAATTCGTCAATTATGAATTGGATGTAAATTCAGATTTATATCTTGATGCTGAATCAAAACAAATAGCGACAAGAGATGATATATCTGATGTTATTAAGATGCTTGCAACAAAATTTAGAACAAAGAAAAGCATCTTAAGGGATTTCACGTCGCTGCACATGGTTGTCCCTACGTTGCGTTGCAATTCAAGTTGTATCTATTGCCAAGTGGCAAGAAAGGATCTGGATGCTCAGTCAGTAGATATGTCAAAGCAGACGGCAAAAAACACCGTCAAATTGATTTTTCAATCTCCTTCCCCGATAATCAAAATCGAGTTTCAAGGAGGAGATCCGTCTACTTACTTTGAAATGGTTAAATATATCATTGAAGAAGCTGAGTTACAGAATATCCTAAAAAAACGGCATCTTGAATTTGTAATATGCACCAATATTAGTCTTCTTGATGAGGATATGGTGTCATATCTCAAAAAGCACAAATGCTACATATCTACTTCGCTTGATGGTCCGAAAGACCTTCACAATACCAATCGCCCCTTACAAAATACGACTAAGACACACGAGATTTTTGAAAAAAATCTACAAATGATTAGACGTGTTTACGGTACTGATGATTGCGTTTCAGCATTAATGACTACATCTAAATACAGTTTGGGACGATTCAAAGAAATCGTTGACGAATATGTTCGTCTTGGATTCAATAATATATTTCTTCGTTCTCTGAATCCCTATGGATTTGCCAAACAATACAAGGATAAAATTGCATATCCTGTAGAAGATTTTGTGGAAAACTTCAAAGAAGGACTCAACTATATTATAGAACTCAATAAAAGAGGAACATTTTTTGTCGAAGGCTATGCCGCACTTCTTCTCCGTAGAATGCTTACCCCATTCGCTACTGGATTTGTCGATTTACAATCTCCCGCAGGTGTCGGAATTGCAGGAGCAATTTACGACTATGATGGTAGCGTATATGTCGCGGACGAAGCCCGTATGATGGCTCGGTTTAAAAATTACTATTTTAGACTTGGAAACGTTAATAACGACACCCATCAAACGATGTTCAATGGCAAACTTCTACATGAAGTGATTAACAAGTCCTGCACTGAATGTTTGCCTGGTTGTGCAAAATGCGCATTCCAGCCGTACTGTGGTGCTGACCCGGTTAGAAATATGTCAGAACAAGGTGACATCGTAGGATTTCGACCATCTAATGAGATGTGCCGTAAAACGAAAGCCATAATAACCTATCTTTTTGAATTGCTTCGTTCGGGAGACACTGAAATTGAACGCATTTTTTGGTCTTGGATTAAATAATCATGAAAACCATAATAGGAATAACAAAGGCTATCGACCGCCCTATTACGGGTATAGTTACTTCTAAATCTCATCTACCGTGGAGTAGAAAAAACTATATCCGAGTTTCAGGGAATGCTAAATCATGTCCCTTCGGCTATGCTGCAACCATATCATTAGAGGAAACCTCAAATGATATGGGAAAGAGATTCGTTACCGTTAAAGACATCAAAGAATTCACAGACGGCGACGTTGTAACAATCTATCCAAATGGTCGCATAATCTTTAACTACGAGATTTCATCAGATCATAATGCGTTATTCGCAACAGGACGATGCAACCATAGATGTATTATGTGCCCCCAACCTCCTATTACAAAAGAAGAAAGTCTAACACCATTCAATCTTCATTTAATTTCTTTGTTTGATAAATCAACAAAAGAAGTTGGTATTACTGGAGGAGAACCTACGCTTATCGGCGACGACTTGTTTTTGCTCGTGAATGCAATTAAAAGTAAGTTGCCCAATAGTGGAGTAAGTCTCTTGACTAATGGTGTCAAATTTGCAGATGAATCATACGCACGGAAATTGGCTAATTGCGCACATCCCAATTTGCAAATTGACGTACCTATCTTTTCTGATATTGCTGAGGAACATGATAGAATAGTAGGAGCAAACACCTTTTATAAGACTGTCAAGGGGTTGTATAATTTGGCTTTATATAAACAGCAAATTGGGATTCGCATTGTAATCCACAAACTGACTTATAAGCGATTACCTCAACTTGCAGAATACATTTACCATAATTTCCCATTTGTTTGCCAAGTGGCCTTTATGCAAATGGAAACTATTGGTTACGCTGAAGATAATATAGCGAAGTTGTGGATTGATCCTGCTGATTATAACGATGAGCTTTCTAAGGCTATTGAGCTCTTAGATATGCGTGGAATGAATCCGTATATTTACAATGCCCAACTTTGTGTCTTGCCCGAGCATCTACGGAAATATGCAGTTCAATCTATTTCCGATTGGAAAGACATATACTTAGAGCAGTGCGAAGGTTGCTCATTAAAAGGTATGTGTGGCGGTTTCTTTTCAGCAAACCGGAAATACATTAGCAAAAAAATATCCCCGGTTATTAATACTGACGGGATTAAATCAATATAATGTTTAACTTTAAAAACCAACCGCTTATGAAGAAAGTTGCATTTCTCGTAGCTTCGGCTCTCATGGCAGGTGCTGCTTATTGCACGAACGTTGGTGAACGTCTCTTTTCTTCGGAATCGAAGTCTGAGACGGAGATTGTAAAACAGCAGAAGTCTAATTCGCTGATTCTTGAGAAATCAGATGCAAGTTCCGACCTTCTGGCTGCACACAGCTCTCATTCATCTCATTCATCTCATTCGTCGCACTCGTCGCATCGTTCTCATTATTCAAGCCGTTAAAAATTGGACGAGGATTTTTCCAAGAAACCATACTTGGCAAAATCCTCGTCCTTTTTATCTTTATGAAGCAAACAGTAATAGTTGTTCTTCCTGCATATAATTGTGAGAAGACATTAAAATTAACGTTGTCTGAAATTCCTCGACAGATTGTTGATGAAATTATTTTAGTCGATGATTGCAGCAACGACAATACTGTAGACCTGGCAAAAAAGCTGGGGCTCAATTATGTTTTTGCTCATAATACCAATCGAGGATATGGAGCCAATCAAAAGACTTGTTATGACAACGCCCTTGCCTTAGGTGCAAACATCATCATTATGCTTCATCCTGACTACCAGTACGATCCAAAACTTATTACTGAAATTATCTCAAAATTTAATGCAGGCTCAAAAATTGTTTTTGCATCTCGATTACAGAAAGGATTTGAAGCGGTAAAATTGGGAATGCCAATTTATAAATTTATATCTAATAGGATACTTACAATATTCCAGAATTTTTGTCTAAAACAAAAATTATCTGAATACCATACTGGCTATAGAGCATTTTCATCTGAAGTATTGAAGTCTATAGATTATCACAATTTTTCTGATGATTTCATATTCGATAATCAGATTGCCATAGCCACCATTGAAAAAGGATATCGAATCGATGAAATATACTGTCCTGCTAAGTATGAGGAAAATTCCTCTTCTATAAATTTTAGTCGTTCTTTAAGATATGGTATAGGAGTAGTTTTTTATTCTTTGAAACATCTTGTTAAAAGGACAAAGTAATGGGTTATCATTTTCTTGTTTTCTTTCTGCTCGTCTTCTTTTTACTCCTATGGAGTAAAATATTTATTGACGCCTTGAAGAAATCTGATATTCCCTATATAAAAATCGTTGTTTGCATTATTTGTGTTTGCCTTTTCAAATGTGACTGGGGCATTCATTTTTGGGGATTAGAATATGAGGATGCTTATTCATTCTCAGCATACGCAAGACAACTTTCCTTTGGCATCACCTCCGATTCCCTTAGACTTCAATGCGTAGATATTGGTTCACTTTTAGACCCACAATCTTTAGGCACCTATGGAGGTCATTATATAACTTACCCTATATTTTTATATCTATTTACCTCAATCTTCGGATTTTCCATTACTTCCATTTCATTAGTCAATAGTGTTATTTCTCTTTTATCATTACTGACGATTGCTTTCTATAAATATCCTAATAAATATGGATGGTTTATAGGGGTTTTGCTATTTTGTTTAGCACCTGCAGTCAATCTTTTTTCAACTTGTTTCCTTTCAGAGTCTTTCTCATCCTTTTTATGTCTGTGTTTTGTTTTGAGCTATTTCGATAGGAATAATCATAATTCTATTCTATTTCGTATCTTTATACTTGTTTCGTTCTTGCTATGTATCCTGACAAAAAGAGACAATACTGTTATATTGATTGTTCCTGCAATATACTCTTTGTATGCGCTTTGGAATAAGAACTATAAATTAGCTATTAATGAAATTATACCATTCGTAATAATACTTATTCTTTCCACACTCTTTATTCACAATTTTTTAATAGCAGAGGTTGAAGAAAGTTCAGATATTTCTCAGTCAACATTCTCATTTGATATTTTCTGTACTCAACTACCTATTTATCTCAAAAGCCTATTCTCGTTTACATATTTTAATATATGCATGGCTTTGTTTTTATTCGTCATAGTCCTAAACATAATACTACGTCGTTTCGATATTAGATTGACTTGTCTTGTTGCATTGTTCTTTGTATCATTACTTATGTATTCTTCTCACTATCGCGGATATTATTTTGTTGAAAATCTTGAACCCCTCAGTGAATTTGTCACCTTTAGATACATTAACAATTTCTTTTATACTATCCCTCTATTTATTGCACTTTCTTTCAGACTTCATCAAAAATACATAATGCCGATTATTGTTACCCTTTCTATACTAAGTTTGGGCTCTATATTGCTCACATATAATTTGCGAATCACCAATAACAACGAAGAATATAATTTACGATTCAGAGATATTGAGATAATTGATGAAATCGTAACAAACAATGATGTTGTTATTACTGACGTACCCCTATTGTTCTTAAACGTTTCTACCCCCGATAGATATATTTGTAATATACAACGAATCTCTGACATAAATTTCAATGCGCCACATAAATTTTATTTTTATGTGGATGATTGGTCAATCGTAGACAAAAGATATAACCTCGGTTTATCAAAATATAACAAGCGATTGATTAAGACTTTACCATCTGACAAAAAATTATATTTAATTGAGTGAGTTGCGGCACCGCCGCCGCGCTTTCGTGAATCGAGCCTAAGGTCTCGACCGGAAGGCTTCAATCGCTAACTCATACAGCGAGCTTCGGCACCAACTGTTCGTTGGATCCGAGGCTCGCTTTTTTATGCGGCATTGTTCCTGCAATGGCTTTCGTTCCCGGATATAGTCCGTTACCGGTCTTCGTGGCCCTTTGAGGGAGATTTTACCAACTGAAACTCTGAACAATTCGTTGCATCGACTCGTACTGAGGCGATTTCTTTTTCTGTGCTTCCTCGGCACGGGCTTCACGGTGTCTATGCTTCGCTTTGCCATCGTATGATTACTTCACGGTGTAGATGTGTATTTTGAGCGGAGCGGTCAGCGTTCACCGCCAAATATGCCTTGCAGGTTACGTGGATCAGGATTTTGCCGGAACGTTTCGCGAGGAACTTTACTTGTAAACACGCACGGGACACGCTATGATATTTC
>ENA-UALF01000691-UALF01000691.1-human-gut-metagenome-genome-assembly--contig:-NODE-691-length-15844-cov-3.931851_pt1 | contig 15844 bp, 10 predicted proteins | sample MGYA00243698_ERZ654464 | MGnify/ENA primary metagenome ERZ654464 (study PRJEB26926, sample SAMN06164595) | human gut metagenome | biome: ENVO:00009003; feature: ENVO:2100002; material: ENVO:00002003...
TGGTCACATAGGGCATGAGGTTCGCCTCCTTTCGGGCATAAGAAAAGCGCAAGCATTTCTGCCTGCGCTTTAGACTTATTAAGTTCCATTTCTGAGTATTTCAAGATATGCTTCGTAAGAAAACACACGATTTCGTGCTGCATTTGTCGTTTCACGCAGGATACCCAACTCCACAAGCGTCTTTACCGCGGTAGAAGTCGTGTTATAGCTGATTTTAAGAGCCTCTGATGTGTGCTTAATATCAATGATAGGATGCTTTTCAAGGTAATCGAACAGCATACGCAGATTATCTTTTTTCCGCTTTGGCTTTGGCAACAAAGCGATATTCTTTTCATGCAGTTTTGAGAGCTTTTCTATAGATTCCACAGCATCTGAGGCTGCGGAATCTACTGCCTCCAAGAAGAATTTTACCCATTGCTCGTAGTTTCCGCTTCTGCGTACCTCGCTGATTCGGTCATAGTATTCCACCTGATTCTTTTTCAGAAAGTAGGACACATAGATAACTGGTTCCTTCAGTAATCCCTGTTCCATCAGATAAAGCAAAATCAGCAATCTGCCGATTCGTCCATTGCCATCCAAAAACGGGTGAATCGTTTCAAATTGATAGTGGATCAAGGCAGCCCGTACCAGAGGATCATAGTCCTGATTTTCGTTGATATACTTTTCCAGATCCGACATAGCAGTCACCATATCTTCCGGATTTGGCGGAATATATCGCGCATCCTTCAAGCCGCAACCGGCAGGGCCAATCCAGTTCTGTGAGCGTCGAAATTCTCCGGGGTTCTTTTCCTGCCCACGGACGCCTTCCAACAAAATAGCATGAGCTTCACGGAAAAGACGGTTACAAATAGGAAGTTCATGAAGCCTTGTAAGGGCATATTGAGTTGCCTTTACATAGTTCACGACATCTGCTGTATCCAAGTTTGCGTTGGTATCAAGCTCAGGGTCAAGGATGTCGTCCAAGGTACATTGTGTTCCTTCCATCTGCGAGGACATGAGCGCCTCTTTGCGGACATACATAGATATAAACAGCTCGGCGTTTGGAATCAATTGGGCAGAAACATCCAACTGCTTCAAACTGCGGCTTGCCTTGACCAAAATTTGAAGCATATCCTCATCGAATTCAAGTCCCGGAACTGGTGGAAGTGGATTAGGACAAAATGACTGATATGAAGTATCTCCCGGCATATTATTGACAAATTTACCTGCCCGGTTCATCTGTTCATGCGCCTCCTTTTGAAAGAAGTTGAAATATACTCTCTACTATACCTGCTTTATTTCAAAAAGACAATCACTTTTTGAAATAAAGTCATTTGTTTCTTTGCCTTATTTCAAAAACGATTTTACCTCTCCGGCGCGTCCTTTTTCACCGCCTTTCGCTCCACACTGCGCTCCGGCTTGGCAAGCTGCTCCATCGCGGCATTGATCACGCAGGAGTGATTGTCCACCGCGTAAACATCTGTGTGCCCGCCCATCTGCTTTTGGAGCGCCGCAAAGCGGCCTGCGGCCTGACGTGCCGGCAGATAAAACCGCTCATCTCCCGTGCGCTGCGCCATGGTGCAGGCCAGTACGAACATACAGCGGCCCTTGCCGTAGGTGTTTGTCCACTCCTTCAAAAAAGCAGACAGCTTTCCATCGTTGTAGGCGTTGGTTGCGCCCTTCTCAAAGGTTCCCGCACAGGTCAGCGTCCGATCCCTGCTGGCCATCCACTCAAAGACCTCTCCGCGAACCACAGCCTCAGAACGGGTATTAGGATATATGGGCTGTGCGGGATCTCGATATTTTTCTTCGACTCTTTTCCGCAGAATATCATCCGCACAGCACGCAATGCTGTCTCGAAAGGCATCCATCTCATCCGTATCGCGGGAGAGCCAGTCTGTATAAAGCTGTGACAGGGGATGCTCAAACTCGTTCAGCACCGTAAGCTGCCGCTCGGAGAGGCTTGTTTCATCCTCAAAAAGCATCAGCAGATTATCACGGCAAGCGATCTCGTAGGCGTGAGAAATGATCTCATCAGGCGACTGCGTTTTCATCTCCGCAAGAAACGCCTCGTTTTCCTGTGACATTTTTTCGTATATCTGGTTTTCCAATTCATCTTTTGTAGGCATGATGTTCTCCTTATAACTCAATAACACGGAAATCGCTTTCTTTTTCCATGATCTCGCTGCTCAATAATATCAATGGCATATCCGAGTCTGCCAGCCGTCTCAGCTTGCTAATGGAAAGCGGAGTTGGTGCTTCAAACAGGGCCACAATGCAGGCCCACAGGTCAACAACATGACAAAGGCAAACGATACGCTCCGAAGAAAAGGAAGCTGCTGCTTCGGGCAGCATCGTGCGTAATTCTTTCATGAGGCTTTCCTGCTCTTTTAGCATCTGCTGATGTATCTGGCGTTCTAACCGTTCTTTTTCCTGCTTTCTTTCCAACTGTTTCATTGTAAATGATCCTCCATTTCAAAAATTATCTCGCCAATCCCGCCCGCATCCGGTGGGCGTAATTGGCGACGCTGTATCGCTTCATGTAGGCGTTTTCGCTGGGGGCCGGACTGTCAAAGTCCAGCCCCTCCATGCGGGGATCGTCGGTGCCGTTCAGCACCGCCTCCACCGGAATGACGCGGAGCCTGCCGGAGCATTTCAGCTCCCCGCCAAATACGCCAGCGGCACAGTGGAATCCACGGTCGCCGCACACCCAAAGCAGCTTCTTCCCGGCAGGAATATCTCCAAAGGGCTGCTTCAAAACAATAACGGAATGAGGTTCCGCACCGGCCACCTCATAGTAGCCGGACTGCTCCGCCTTTTCGTATGCCTGGATCAATTTCTTGAATTTATGCTGCGGCTCGATATAGAACCAACTTTCCTGATAACCCATAATTTCCTCCGTTTTCTATTGGTTTTACCGCTCCAACTGCGGTCTGCGGCGCTCCGGCGGCCTTTGATCCTCGTCCGGCTCGGCGTCTACGATCTCCGGCTCCTTGTGGTCTAAATTCAGCAGGGTATTCAGTTCCTCCAGCCGTGCCGTTTTGGTCGTAAGTTCCTCTTCGCGGGGAAACGGCTTTTGTACCTCCACCTTTGCAGTTTCCAACTGTGTTTGCAGATTGGACAACTGCTCGCGGCAGGTTTGCTCCTTGATGGGCAGTCCCTCCAGCGCATTGTCCATGCGCTGCAAATTGCCGAACACATCGGTTCCCAGCGTAACGGTATGGCGGAGCTGTCCGATCATAGTCAGGCGGTACTCCCGCGCGAAGGTATCAAAGGCCAGCTCCAGCGTCAGGCCGCGATAGCTGCCGATCTGTGTCGCCTCCGGGGAGAGCATCGTCTGGCACATGGTCAGCAGCGCCGCGCCCGCCTCTTTCTTGTCAGCGTAGGTGACGCCTGCCAGCGTAAGCGGAGAGAAACCGTCCGCGTTTGGGTGGGTGTTTCCCTTGACCGTGGCAATATCCGCGCCATACCCGGCGATTCGCGCCTGCGTTTCCGCGATTTGCTTCGGAAAGCCCTTGCTGATGGCGTCCTCCAGCGCGTATTTCTGAGAAAGATGGTTGGCTTTCAGCAGTTTCAGCTTGGACACCTCAATGTCCAGATCCATCTTTTCCTTGATCATGGGGTTGCCGCTGGCCAGTGCCTTGATCTCGGCATAAGAAAGCGCCTGTTCGTCTACATCTTCGGCGGAGCGGACAGGCGATTTGCTGGTCATGATTTGGCTGATAAATTTCTGCTTGCTCTCCACAAGCTGGTAAAGATAGGCGTCGAAGGTGCCCTCGGTGACATAGCTGTAAATGTCTACCTCCGGGTTTTCGTTGCCCTGCCGGATAATGCGCCCCTCCCGCTGCTGGAGATCAGACGGACGCCACGGGCAATCCAGATGGTGCAAAGCGACGAGCTTTTGCTGGCAGTTGGTGCCAGCGCCCATGCGCTGGGTGCTGCCCAGCAGGATACGCACCTGACCGCTCCGCACTTTGCCGAACAGATCTTTCTTCTGTACCTCGCTCTTGGCGTTGTGGATGAAGGCGATCTCGTTTTCGGGAATGCCTAATTCCAGCAGCTTCGCGTGAATATCATCATAAACGCTGAAGGTGCCGTCATCCTTTGGGGTGGACAGGTCGCAAAAAATCATTTGTGTGGAACGCTTGTCAGCGGTGCGCCGCCAGATCTCAAAGACATTTTCCGCGCACTTGGCGGCTTTGCTGTTGGGATCGCTGGGAAGCATGGGGTTGACCAGCCGCTGATCCAGCGCCAGCTTGCGGCCATCGTTGGTTATCATCAGCATATTGTCCACGCTGCTGTCCACCTCGCGGTTGCGGACTTTCTCAGCGCGCTCCGCCAGCGACGCCACGATCTCTTTCTGATACTCGGAGGGTTTCAGGGCGATATTGTGGTAATGCGCCTCCGGCACGGGGAGCTTGAGCATATCCGCCGTCTGGATGTCCGCCACATTCTTGAATACGCTCATCAGCTCCGGCAGGTTATAAAACTTGGCAAACCGTGTTTTGGCGCGGTAGCCAGTGCCCTCCGGGGACAGCTCGATGGCGGTGACAGTCTCGCCGTAGTTCGCCGCCCAGCTATCGAAGTGCTGTAAGCCCTGTTCCTCCAGCGCCGACATCTGCAAGTAACGCTGGATGGTGTAAAGCTCCACCATGCTGTTGGAAATGGGGGTGCCGGTGGCAAAGACAATGCCGCGCCCTCCGGTGATCTCATCGAGGTAGCGGCACTTCATAAAGAGGTCTGAGCTTTTCTGCGCCTCGGTCTGGGCAATACCGCCCACATTCCGCATTTTCGTGTATAAAAAGAGGTTCTTAAAATAGTGTGACTCGTCAATGAAGATGCGGTCAACGCCCAATTCCTCAAAGGTGACCACATCGTCCTTGCGGCTCTGGTCATTCAGCTTGTCGATCTTGGCTTGCAGGCCCTTCTTGGTTTTCTCCATCTGTTTGATCGTGAACTTCTCCGCTTTTTCTCGTTTGGCTTCGGAAATGCCCATCATAATTTCGTCGATTTGACGCTTCAGAATGGCTCGCTGGCGCTCTACGCTCATGGGGATCTTCTCAAATTGTGAATGGCCGATAATAACGGCATCATAGTCGCCGGTGGCGACCCGTCCACAGAATTTCTTGCGGTTTTTGGTTTCAAAGTCCTTGCGGGTGGCGACAAGGATGTTCGCTGCCGGATAGAGCTGCAAAAACTCAGTGGCCCACTGCTCTGTCAGGTGGTTGGGCACCACAAAGAGGGATTTCTGGCACAGGCCCAGCCGCTTGCTCTCCATGGCAGCGGCTACCATTTCGAAGGTCTTGCCCGCGCCCACCACATGGGCAAGCAGGGTATTTCCACCGTACAAAATGTGCGCGATGGCGTTGACCTGGTGCTTGCGGAGCGTGATCTCCGGGTTCATGCCTGAAAAGCTGATGTGACTGCCATCATACTCACGGGGACGGTTGCTGTTGAACAGAATATTATAGGTCTTACAGATAGCCTCGCGCCGGTCCGGGTCTTTCCAGATCCACTCAGCAAAAGCGTCTTTAATGAGTTCCTGCTTGCTCTGGGCGATGGCGGTCTCTTTCTTATTCAGAACGGCAATTCTGCGCCCTTCTTCATCGTATTGGTAATCAAAAATGCGGACATCCTTCAGGTTAAGTGTCGTTTCAATGATCTCATAGGCGTTGATGCGCTTGGTGCCGTAGGTGCTGATGGCCTTCACATTGCCGCGATCCGTGCCTTTACCTTCAATGCGCCACTCACCGGTGATACCGGAATAGTGGACCTTCATGCTCCATTGCGCGCTGCGGGGTGTACCCAGCGTTTCAAAGATAAATCGGCGGACATATTCGGTGTCCAGCCATGTTGCGCCCAGCCGGACGGAGATCTCACTGGCAGTGAGGTCGGTAGGCTGCACCTGCGCCAATGCCTCGGCGTTGATCTGATACTGCGGGTCCTGTTCCGCCTTTGCCTTGGCAACCGCCCATTTCTGACGCACATTGCCGGAGAGGTATTCATCTGCGGGCAGGTATTTCTCATGCCCATCGTTCTCGCCGGTGTAAGCAGGGTTCAGGAACACCACGCCGGTCAACTCAGAAAACAGCGTTTCTTCCTCCTTGCCGGTGAGTTTGCCCATGTATTCCATGTCCACACGGGCCTTTTCGCCAATGGACAGCGCCAGCGCCTCCACCGCCGTGTCTACCTTTTCAGCGGGTTTGTGACTGCGGATGGTGCGCTTGGTGAACAGGTCGGCCTTGCGTTTCAGGTTCCGGTCCTCGTCCAGAATTTCCAGTGAACACAGCAGGAAGTAGGAGCTGTCCTGGTCAAACGCGATGGCGTTACCGCGGGAATTGATGAGTCCATATTTCCGGGTGAAGGCGTCGTAGAGGGTATTCAGCTTGGCTTGCTGCGCTTGTATTTCTTCATCGGGATAGTCCTCGGTCTGGTATTCCAACAGCGTCCGCACACAGTCCCGCAGCTCGATCATGCCGCGGATTCTGCTCTCTGCCGTCTTGGATACATCCACCGGGTTCATGCGGCTGTTTTCCCGGTAGTAGATTTGCCCGTTCACCAGTGTATAGGAGAAGTTGCGGACGGCAGGATCGGCCTCAATGGAATGATCCTCGCCCTCCAGTTCCTCCTCCCGGTCATAAGCGGTAATTTCACCGTGGACATTCTGAACGGCCTCCGCCAGCAGCGCTTCCAGCGGCTGCTCCGGGTACGGCTCACAGGTGGGCGTGGGGCCGAACGGCCCGGACACCATCTTCATCTCGCCCAGCACCATGTCGGGGTGGTCGATGAAATAACTGTTCATCTGGATGCCGTTTTCATTGGTGGCAAGATGCACCCACTCCGGTTCGATGTCCACCATGCGCTCGCGCTTTTGGAGGAACAGAATGTCTGAAACCACCTCGGTGCCCGCCACGGCCTTGAACGCATTGTTGGGCAGGCGAATCGCCCCCAGCAGCTCCGATCGCTGTGCGATGTATTTTCGCGCGCTGGCGGTGCGCTTGTCCATGGTGTAGCTGGAGGTCACAACGGCGATAACGCCGCCCGGTCTGACCTGATCCAGTGCCTTGGCGATGAAATACTCGTGGATGGGGAAATTCAGCCGGTCATAGCGTTTGTCCGGCACATGGAACTGGCCGAAGGGAACATTGCCGATGGCAACATCAAAAAAGTTATCCGGGAAGGCAGTTTTCTCATAGCCCTGCACCGCAATACTGCTTTTCTGATAAAGCTGTCTGGCGATGCGGCCAGAGAGATCATCCAGCTCCACGCCGTAGAGCTTGCTGCCGCTCATGCTTTCCGGCAGCATACCGAGAAAATTGCCAATGCCGCAGGACGGTTCCAAAATGTTGCCCTGCGTGAAGCCCAGCTGCCCCAGGGCGGCATAGATGCCGCGGATGACCACAGGCGGCGTGTAGAACGCCGTCAGCGTGGATTCACGGGCGGCGGCGTATTCGGCATCGGTAAGCAGTTCTTTCAGTTCAGCGTAACGAGGATTTTTCTCGTCAAAGAAGTCCGCCAGTCCGCCCCAACCTACATACTGCGCCAGCACCGCCTGTTCCTCCGCTGTGGCGGCTCGGCTCTCCGCCTCCACGGTTTTCAGGGTACGGATCGCGTCCAGATTGCGCTGAAAACGCTCCAGCGGCGCACCCTCTCCGATGTGGTCATCGGTGATGCGGTAGTCCCGGCCATCCGCGTCCAGCGGATAGGCAAGCGCGTTTTGCTTTTTCTTTTTCGGCGGGGTAAACGCCGCAGGCGGCTCGTCCGTCTGCGGTGCTGTGGTTTCCCGCGCTATGTCCGGCTGCTCCATGTGAGCGCGGACATAGTCGATGGATTCCTTTCGGAAGATGGGAAATCCCGACCCACCTTCAAAGGTCACATCCCGCAGCGATACATTTTGTGTATGATCGTCTACGCTGTCCACTTCAAACTGCCGCCCATCTATGGTCAGGCGTATACCAACGATAACGGGATCGGCAGTTGAAACAGGTTCGGACTGCGGCTGCTCCGGCTTCGCTGCGGTGTTCCTGGACTGCTCCACATAGAGCCATTCCGCCGCTTCCTTTTCGTTGACTGCCTTTCTGACCTGCTCCAGATAATCCTCGGCCTGCCACTCGCTGGGGAAGGTCTCACGGACGCCCTCGCTGTCAACATAAATTTCGTCCCGAATATCGTCCCAGACGGCGTAGCCGTCGCCCGTTTCGATCACGCTGAACCGCTCATAGGCGGGCGGCTGCTCTGCGGCAAGCCGTGCTGCATCCTCTGCGACCTGCTCCACAAAGCTGCGTTCCTGCTGAGGAGCATCATGCCGGTGATTGAACAAGCTGAACTCACCGTTTACATAGGCATAAAGTTGAAAATGAGTTTCATGGACAAATTCATAGTGGCGGTCATCTTTTTGCATTTCACCCAACCGGGCATTCAATGCGTCCATGAGCCACATTGCAGTGGACTTATCCTGCAATTCTTCTTCAATCAGCGGTACTGCCTGATAATAATCCATGCCCATGTAATAGGGACGCGGCACATTGTCCGGTGCATTGTACAGACTGGAGTAAATGGCCCGCGCCACCTGTCTCCGCTCATATTCCGGGATCTTTGCGATGGCATCCTCGCCGGGGAATCGTTTCTGTGCGATCAGGCGCTCATACTCCTTGACCACATTGGGAATCGTCAGATGGACGGTATCATATTTCTTGAAATTATAGTCGCGCTCATACTCCAGCCCTTTTGATGTTTTCGTGTGCTGGTATCCGGCACGGCCACCGCCGCTGTACTCACCAAAGCTGCCCTTGATGAATTTCTGATGTTCCTCCGGCGTGTGAGGATAGCAGAAGTGAGAATATACGGCCAGTCGTCTATCAACACTGTCTCTTAGGAAGAACTGGTCGATCTCATCCTGTGTGATGAACATTTTGCACTGACGCAGGAAATTGGGCTGTGCGGTAAAGTGCCGCTCCGAATATTGCAAGCCATCGAGAATAGTACCGATGCGGTGGGTGTTATAGCCACTGACACGGAAACGCATGATGTCCGGGGCCGCGGCATAAGCGTCAAGGAAGGCATGATATTCCTGTGCCAGAGTTTGCAGTCCACCCTCTGTCTTAGCGAACGCCACCATATCCTCGTCCAGTTCCGGGTAGCCCTTGTGCTGGTCATGGATCGCCAATGTCTGTGGGAAAAGGCCCTGCGCGCGGCCTTCTTCGCTCAGGTCACGGGCGGTCATCAGGAGGGCGTCCATTGCTTCATGCAGTACCTTGTCCGGGGCCTGCGCCAGCTCGGACACGGAGAGATAAGTCCCAGCTTCCAACAGATTCAGAATACGGGCCGATGCCTGCTCCCATGTGACCACGGTCTTGCTGTACCCGGTGCGGACGCTGTCCCCTTGGGCGAGGTGGATGCCGTCCTCCAGAAACCACACGGCGTATTTGCGGCCTTCGTATTCGATGCCGCGCCCGTTCGCCCTACCGAACTCCCGGCGCAGGAACTCTTCATTTTCCTGCTCTGGCCGCTCCCGCATATAAAATAAGGCGATGCGCTCCGCACTGTTGGGTTCGTTTCCACCTGTGCAGAGGGCCAGATCAATGACCTCCTGCGGCACCGTGCGGGCCGGGGCCAGAATGCCGGATGGCGCGTCTGCCGGGGCCTCGTACACCGGGGCGTCGCCGCCCATGTCGAATAGGGCAAGCTGCTCCGCGACGATTGGGGCATTTTGCAGGCCCAGCTTGATCTTGTACTCGCCGCGCTCGATCAGCCCCTCGGTCATCTCGGTGATGACCGACCATGAAAAAACAGACTCCGAAGTGCGGGAGAGGTAGCTGCCCTCCCACATCAAAAGTCCGTCTTTCTCGGCATGGTAACCTGTCCGAACGCCGTCGGTCAGAACCTCCACCCATATATCGTTGTAGCTGTTTTTTAAGAACTCCGTGCGCTCCGCAAGGCCCTTGTGCGCTTGAAAGTATTCAAAAATCTCCTGCCGCTTGTGTTTGCGCCCGCCGTCATCCAGCAGATTTGTTTCAATGAGATGCATATCCAGAAAGGCGGGCAGTTCTACGGTATTTTGCTGTGCGGTGTCATGCTCCAGCGCAAAGGCTGCTGCCTGTTCCTGCGCCTTTTCGTCCGGGTAATCACCGTAGACACGGAGGCACTGGCGTGTTTCGGCGTCATACACGGCAGCGCCGTCATAGGCAAAACCGTCTTCCTCCATTGTACCGGCAACATAACCCTGTGCCGCAGCCTCCGCTTCTTCCAGCGTTTGATAGTCCAGCTTATCGTCAAATCCGTTTTCAAAATGGTGATAGGCCGCAACCTGATAGGGCGCGGCCATCTGCGCGGCATATCGGTCAATGGCTTCTGTGGTCAGCCATTCCGGTTTTTCCGGGAGGGCATCATACAACTCCCGCATTTTTTTGATCTGTGCGTGGACATTGCCTGCCCACAGGTGCTTTTCACTCCGGCCCCCTGCGCCGAGGAAGTAATCACAGTCAGCGCGCAAACGGTCCAGCAGCACATAATCTCCGCTGTGATCGACAAAGGCAGGAAGCTCATCACTTCCTGCCTCTGTGGGTTCTTCGGTTGTCAGGCGTAAATCAGATCGTTCAGCACCAGTTCCTCCGCGCTGTGCCGGAGATTGTTCATCAGCCCCGTCCAGCGCATGGGATCGGTCGCCTTCAGCTCCTCCGTCACGCCCTCGGCCTGTGCCATCCGTGCCACGGTCTGTTCCACCATCTTCCGCGCGGTCTGCTCGATCTCCGCCAGATGCTCCGTCAGAGCGCCGCTGGTCTTGAGGTTGGTGTAAAGCACCCTGCGGCGCTTCATCAGATATTCTCTCCGCAGTTCCGCGTACTTGCCCAGATGCACCTCCGGCGTCTGCGGCATTAGCAGGTTCGGCACCTGATAGCCGTTCTGCATCCTGTAAGTGATCTCCATACTGTTTGCTCCTTTCTCGGCCTGTTTCGTGTTGTTCTGTGTGGTCATCATATCTGCTTTTTTCACGGTTTGCAAAAAACTGATCCCGCTGAGCCTGCATGACTGTGCGGCTGATCTCCCGCAGCCCCATCTCCGCGATGTCGCTGGTGGCGATGCCCAGGGCGTTGATGGTGGGCGGTGTGTTGAATTCGTAAACATGGGCAAATTCGTCGGGCGAAAAATAATCGTCCGCCCGCAGGCCCAGCCGGGTCATCAGCATATAGGCCACGCTGACCTCCAGCGCGTCCCGGTAGAACACCTCCAGATTGAGGTCATCCAGTTCCTCCAGCAGGCTGTCCTCCCGGCACTCCCGCAGATCTTGCAGGTAGTCCGTGAAGTTGTCTGCCACGGCATTGTGGCAGGCAGAGCGCACGGCGTCCGCAAGATTTTCTTTTTCGGCCAGGTTGCCGAAGGTGGCTTCTAAGGTTTCGATGACCTCCGGCTCAAAGGCCGGGTGCATCGTCCAGATGGGCAGCGGACGGGCAAAGCGGGACGCATGGGTGTCGGAAACATCAAAATAGAGTTTCAGGCAGTTTTGCCCGTCATCGCCAAATACGGCGATGCTCTTGGCCCCACGATTGACCCAGCGGCCAAACCGCTTGTTCCACCGTTCCATTTCAAGGACTGCGGTGGCGTCCGGGCGCTGGGCGTAGATCAGAATTTGATCATCAAAGGGGCATTTGTAGTTATAGCAGGCCGCGCGGAGAAAGCCCGTCCAGCTTTGATAGCTGCCGGTAACGCTCTGCACAGTCTGGTCATACAGCTCTGTGATAAGCTGAAATTTGGTTGGCAAGGCTCGCACCTCCTATCTCTCCGGCTCCGCCCGCTTTTTTACTGCAAGCCGGTCATTCTTTTGCTGTTCTTTTTGGGCCTCTTCAAATGGCTTCCGCTGATAGCAATAAATATAAAACTGGTAATCACCTTTAACTGGCGTACAGCGGAGCATATACACATACCGCTTTGTTTTCACCATGAATCCGCAAGAGGGAAGCAACGCGCCCTTGATGGCGCAGATCTGCTCATACCGGTTGCAGTAGCGGTTCATGCTGTCGAAGTCTCGCAGCGGGGAGTCCGGCTGTTCCCGCAGCCAGTTTATGGTACGGTCAATATCTGCCTTAAACTCCGGCGTATTCAGTGCATCTTGCTGGTGGGGCCACCATGTTGTGTAAAACTGCTTGCCGCTGCCAAAATCACCACGCAGGTGTCCCACACAGCCCGCAGACTTGTCCTGTTCCTCGCTGCGAGAGAAATAGAGAGCGTGCAGCGCAGGCTCATTGACGCTGTAAAAGTCAATGACATCCTTATCACTGGCGGGATATTTCTCCTGAAATTCCGCAAGGGTACGGCATCCGCCATCCTGAAAGGAAAGGCTGCCGCTCTCCAGCGGAATCCACCCATCAATGGGAAGCTGGAACGGCTCGCGGGTGAGGACAGTGCCATAGAAGTTGACCATGAGACTCCGTGACAGTTCTATCGGCTCACCCCAATCTGCATCGCCATGGCGCAGCTCGTAGCGATATACGCCTTCCGGCACGGTGGCCCGATCAATGCGGCATTCCGTAAACAATGCCGGTCGGTCAAAAATCGTGACTTCCTGATAGTTCTGCTTGCTGGCGTCATACTGGCTCACCGTGCTTCACCTCGTTCTTTCTGATTTTTTGCTTTTTCTTTTTTCATCGAAGGATAGGGAATAAACTCTTCCTCGCCCTCGATCATGCTGAACGATGAGCGCAAAAACGGGTGTGTCTCCCGCTTCTGAAGCTGGCGGATCATATCCAGCGCGGCTACTCTCGACGCGGCGCTGCCCTCCATCGTACCGTCCCTGAACACATAAAACCGCTTCATCGCTCGATTCCTCGCTCTCTATGCTTATTTTTCTCCTGATGCTTCTGCGTCAGAAACTCCGGCACTTCCTTGAAACCAACGCTATCCGTGTAGTAGGCGGTTTTCTTTCCGGCCTGTGTCAGTACCACCACATCGCTTACGGACAGGGAACGCATCCGACGGGCAAAGGGGCGGTGGTCGCTGTTGTGCTTTGTCCAAAGATGCTCCAGCGAATTTTCCTTTGCGTACATACCGGCGTAAGAACGCTGATAATCAGCGCTCTGGAGTTTTCCCTTTGCCGCCGCGTAAGACCGGAAATAGTAGTCCACATCAGCGGTTGCGGGGATTTGATAGATTTCATAGGTGCCGATCTCGCCGCTGATTTTCGGCGCGCTGGGAACATAGGTATTGCCACTGCGTTCCTGCATTTCCGCAAACTCGCAAATATGATAGGCGGAGTTGCCGACGCAGACATGGCAATCGTCAATGTACTTACAGGGCAAAACCATCTTTTCACCGTCAAAGCGGGTAATGACGATGCTTTCCCCGTCCTTGATGGTAAAGAGCGTGTGGTATTCGCTGTCGATGAAGTGGATCACGCGCTCATCCTTGTTGGGGTTTGGAAAGGCGATAACGCCCATAATGTCTACCGGCTCACGGTCAATCATCGTGCTGCACCTCTTTCTTTTTTCGGCGTGGTACGCTTCTTTTCGTATTCCGCCAGTCTTTCCTTAGCCCATTCGGGCAGCTTGTTATGATCGGCAACGCCGAGGACATCGGTAATGTCCCACCGGCATCGTTCACCGGAATACAATTCCTCGAAGTAAACCGCACGCCCGCGTGCGTCGGGTGTGCAGCCAAATCCACTCAGCGCGAAGCCGAGTTGACAGTCTGCCGTGCGGTATTCCGGTGCAAGGCTGGTGGGGCGGAGAACGATCAGCTTGCCTTGCAGAGATTCCTCTGATGGAGGAAGGCAAGCCTCCGCGCCTAAAACGGCATAGGGGACATTTCGGGCCGCACGGAATGCTTTGACTTTTTCGACCTGTGCCTGCAAGCGATTCAAAAAGGTTTCTGCAATTTCCAGATAACTCTTACAGGCAAGTGCTTCGGGATACATTGTTTCTCCGAGAAAATTGTACTGCTGATAGCAGGTCATATAGGTTTCGTCCTTTGGATTGAACCCCATAAGCAGAACGCGCCCACCCATACGAATGGACTGTATGATCTCGTAGTCACCGGCTTTGTCGGGTTCTGCGCTTTTCTGCTCCCTGTACCCAAGCCGCTCCGCTTTATCCCGCAAGATAAGGTCTTTGAGATACGCGCCCTTTTCGGGCTGCTGTTCAAACCAATCTCGGACTTCTCCATCGCCAAGGGAAAGCTGGAAAGTAAATCTCATGATTTTGCTGCGATATTCGTCATTCTTTTCTTTTCGTTTCTGATAGTTCGTCATCTGGCCTCACCTTGTTCTTTCTTCAGCGTGGTGTGCTGGTGTTCTTGCTGCGTTATATAATCTCTCTGCTTTTTGTACTCATTTCCGGCCCGTTCACAGAAGTCCTCGATGCAAGAAGCACGGTCAGAGCGGTAATGCCCCCAAAAGAAGTTGGGCGGGCCGTCGCCATCATTTTTACAGTTGCGTTGCCATGTGACAAAGGGGGCAGGGGCTTTCTCACATTCGCCCATGACAAACTCGGCGCTGCCGACGCGAATGCGAGCTGTAATACGGTATTCCTGATTGACCATTTTACCCACTACATAGCTGCCTTGTTCTAACTGGATGGTGCAGCTCCCGTTTTGTGCAAAGGTCGCTGTCACCGGCATGACCGGAAGCCCGCACACCAGATCCGACAGCATGATGAACTGCGACCTTTGGCCCATCAGCTCTTGCGGCAGTTTGTCCATGGGCAGATAAAAGTGCTGCTTGCCCATAATCTCATAACGCAGCAGAAAGCTGTTGATGGGATAGTAGACGCTCATGATTGGGTCTTTGATATGGCCTTGGACGATGTTGGAGTTTATATATTTGGCGTTGTCCAGATACCATTGCGGGTTCGCGCCCGGTGTGTTCCAGCCGAATATGGAGCCTGCCAGCATGGCGGCCTCCTGAATGTCTGTAATGCCGCGCCGCGCATTGTGGCCGCTGGCGATCTCGCGGTTTTCTTCGCGTTTCCCGGTGTCCCACTCGGAGGGATAATAGCCGCGCTCACCGCACCGGATGATAATAAGCTGACCGCTGGACGGCAGAACGGAAAAACAGGTTTCCGGCAGGTCATTTCTGAATGGCAGCTTTCTTTTCATCGGCTCTGCTCCTGCTGCCGCTTGCGGTGCCAGCCCTCCAGCAGCTTGATGATGACATCCTCCATCTGCTTCGGGGTGTAGCTGGCGGGGAAGTATTTTTGCAGACGGTCGTTGCGGATCGTGACCTTACGCTCCAACGGCTTTTCCTCCCGCATGATGAGGTCGATGATGTTGTTTTCCAGCTTGCCCTCGCCGCTGAGCTGCTTGAGACGCTGAGCCTGCCCCAGCGACGGGGATACCTCATCGCGCTCCATGACCAGCAGAAGGTAGGTCTGTTCTTTTTCGGACAGGTGGGAGAGAAAATCCGCTGCGGGTACGAATTTGAGCGTTCCCGCGTCCACCGCGTCCAACAGCGGAGGAATCAGCTTATTCAGACGCACATAGCGTTGAATTTGGCGCGCGCTGTCCTCGGCTTTTTCTGCCAAAATCTCGTCTGCTCTTAACTTCGTGCCAAGTTGGCGAGAAGTTAAATCAGTCCGCTGTCCCTGCCGTTTCATGGCGTCCAGCTTCAGCTTGTAGGCTTTGGCTTTCTCGCTGGGCAGCAAGTCCTCACGGTTGATGTTGTAGTCTACCACCAAAATATCCGCTTCCTCATCGCTGTAATTGCGGACGATGACGGGGCGGGTATCCAATCCCACGGCTTTCGCGCAGTAATCGCGCCGGTGGCCGGAAATGATCTCATACCCGCCAGCGTCGCGGGGGCGGACGATTAACGGCTCGGCAATCCCGATATGCTCCTGTCTCTTATACACATCTCCGAGCCCACGAGACACTGAGCGAT
>ENA-UALF01000693-UALF01000693.1-human-gut-metagenome-genome-assembly--contig:-NODE-693-length-15822-cov-22.766221_pt1 | contig 15822 bp, 16 predicted proteins | sample MGYA00243698_ERZ654464 | MGnify/ENA primary metagenome ERZ654464 (study PRJEB26926, sample SAMN06164595) | human gut metagenome | biome: ENVO:00009003; feature: ENVO:2100002; material: ENVO:00002003...
GGCTCTTTCGAGTATTGCTCCCAAAAGTGTCAACTTTTTTCAGTTCAAGTCATTTGCCGTCAGTTCTGCGACTTGAAAATTCAAATTATTCCAGCCTATATAAATTGAATAAAGGTTACTTCTTTTTGCGGCGGCGGGCCATCTTCCAACCTGAGACGAGCACCAGCACACACGATGCGCCGGCCAGGAAAATAAAGAGTACGGAAACAGGACCCAACAGATTGTCGTACAGGCGGCCGCTGTGCGCCTCCAGTGCTACGTTCCAAAGGGACATCGGCTGTCGACTCAGCACCTCCGGCATCTCCGGCAATCCGACCGCGCCATTGTAATGGTCGAACACCACGATATTGCCGCCGGACACGTCTCGAGTAAAACCGGACACCAGATGATCGCTTATAGGCGGTCCCATCTTTTTCTTACGGTATTCCTGTCCGGTAAACCAGTCATGGATTCTGCCCGACCGCATGTCCCACACATACATACCGCTGAATGAGCCGATCAGCCACCTGCCCGGCTCCATTTCCTCGAATACGGTGACTCCCATTGGGCTGACCGGCGGTGTCACCTTCGCTCCTGACGGTTCGGGCGCGGCGTGAAAACCCCCGTCAACCGTATAGAATCCCTCGGATGTGGACAGCAGCCAGCGGCCCGACATGCTGTCCCATCGGATAGCCCGCAGGCGGTCGTGCCAGAAATTGTCACGATCCAACGTCGTGCCGGGAATAGCCTTGGACCGGTTTAAGGCCAACGGCACCATCAACGGCGGCCGCAGACACGCCCCGGTCACCGCTATCAGCAACGTCAGACCGATGGTCCAGTAACCCACGCTGTTATGCCATCTGAAATTCCATTTCAGCCACCTTACCTGACGCTTCACCTTAGCCACCGCGCTCCGGCGTATGGAATATGGCAAAATGAAGATTACTATACCGGTAATGCTCAGAAAAATAAGCACTATGGCAAGCGCATCCACAATCAATACTCCGGGCAAACCGAAAAGCCGGCCGCTGTGCAGATGCCATACCGTCTTGAACAGCGTCACTTCATTCTTTGCCCCCGCGGGAGCCTTCAGGCCGACATTTCTGAATACGGCATCATTCGCAGACTTTACATAAACGTCCGAACGGGTCAGAGCCAGCACGCCGGTGCTGTCGGGCAACAATGCGACGTCGGTAACACGTTCCGTATTGCCGGGAAGCCCGACCGGCCTCCATCTTTCTCCGTCATGACGCATCAGGCCGGTCTGTGTGGCACCATACAGCTCGCCTGTGCGTGTACGCACCACGTTGCGCACATTGCGCCCGTCCATTCCTTTAGGGAAACCCGCATTGAAGTCGCGGGCATCGGCGAGCGACGTGTCGCTGAGCCATATCCCGGCATTGCCGAACAGCAGGACCGTGTCGCCGCCTAACCTCACCGTACCCCGGACCACGCCGTTGTTGTAGTCTTTGATCCGGTATGAAGACGGCAGCAACTTACGGCTGATGTCGCATCCTGATACCATATCCCGATGATTCAGTATCAGACCCGACACGCAGAACACAAGCATCAGCACCGCCATCACCAGCCCGAGCCAGCGATGCAATCCGCGCCATGTTATGTGAAAGGGTTTCTTCATCGAGCCGCAAAGTTATGAAATTCCCGCTATACTGACAATACTCATTTCAGAGGATTGCGGAGACAACGCCATGTTTGTAATTTTGCCGTCGAATTTATCAAAGAGTTTTCCGTAATCAACATTCAATATTACAGACATGAAGTCACAGACCAAGAAAAAATATCCCTTCAAAGCCATAAGCTCTTTTCTCATCGTATTGTTCCTCATGCCGTTGGGACATGCGCTGATGATACTGATGGAGCACTTCATGGAGCCCACCGCGCTGCATTATTCGGCATTCGCCATGGGCCTGGTCGGTATGCTGATGGCCATCCGCGGTGTTTTCGCCAAGGGTGATACGCACCAGACGCTGTGGGGACTGATCGGCGGTCTGTTGTTCTGGACCGGCTGGGTGGAATTCCTGTTCATGTATTTCGCCAACCGCTTCGGCACACAGCCGATGCTCGACCCGGTCACGGGCGAAGTCGTGACCAAGCCCGAATATCTGATTCTGCCCGCGTCGTTCGGCTTCTTCATGCTGATAATGGTGATGTACACGTTCAGCACACGCAACGGCTGCAACTTCATCAACTGGTGTCAGCGTCAGCTGCTGAGAGGACGCAAAAACGAAATCTGCGCCCGCCCCATGACACGCCACGTCTCGATCGTGACATTCATGGAATTCAACATGATAATGTGGGCGTCGTACCTGCTGCTGATGTTCTGCTACGACCCGGTGCTCTTAGGCGACAGTCATCCCGTTACCATTCTGGTAGGCGTGGGATGTTTCATCGGAGCCTGCTTCATGTTCGCCCGTCAGCTGCGCATACCCTCATGGGGAGCCAACCTGCGCATGTCCATCGCCACCGTCATCGTGTTCTGGACCCCCGTCGAGATAATGGGCCGCAACAACCTGTTTCAGGAAATCTGGGTCGCGCCCCTCGAGCACGTCACCGAGATGCTGCTTATCCTCTCCGCCTTCATCCTGTTAGGCATCTACATGATCTACACCTCCCGCCGCAAAAAGAACGACATTTAACCCGTTCATCCTTAAAGAAACGGGAACAATTTATACGGCTTTTTTATCATTGCTTTGCATTAGATTTCCATTCTTTAGCAACCTCCGTCAGACGATATTGCTGTTTTGGATGATGGGGTTGATTCGGATAAAGTCGTTCCAAAGCACCATCTGTTATTCCCGGATTAATATAATTCTCCCTAAACCTTTTTGCACTATTTAAATTAAAGAGTGCCATTATATCTCTAAGAGACATATAATCATCATCCATCAATATTATCATTCTACGTACTTGGGTCGTACTTGGGTCGTACTTGGGCCGTGCTTGGGCCATACTTGGGTCGTACTTGCCTCCCTTACCTTCATCATTTGAATCGGGATTATTGTTTACCGTATCAACAGATAGCCCTTTTGCGGGTCGCTTGAAGGTAACGTAGACAAAACCTCCGTCCCAACGCCAGGTCGGTTCCTCCACCCCCTGCTCCTCACAGGCTTCCATGATACGTCTGGCGCCTGAGCCCCAGTTTTCAAGCCACATGGAACGATACAGCACTTCTGCCATCTTCACATTGTATGGATATGAATCATGTGGTCCCTTTATATTTTCCGGAGTTATCTGAGACGGGAATATGCCTGGATTGCCGATCTCTACACGGTCATCATAGATGGCGATGCTATTCATCAGATTATGTTTCTCCCATTGGCGATGACACAGCGAGTTTATAATAGCTTCGCGGAGAGCCTTATATGGTATTTCAAGCCGTTCTTCCCGCTGAAGACTGCGGTTCGTGATTTTACCGCTCAGGTTAAGATGCTTGAAACAGAATGCCAAACCCGCGTCAAGCAGGTCAAAGAAATTTCCCTCCACACGCATCTCATCGATGAACTCATTCTTGTCCGTACCCAAGAAACGAGCCATCTTGATCTTGAAATTGTCGTACTCATCCACATTATTTGAAAATAACATGGCTGCGCCATTAGTAGGAATCCCATTCTTCAACAGCTTCCATTTAGACAACGTATCAGAAATTGGCGCACTCAACGCACTTGCAGGGATACGGCCTCCCTCCACCCCCATGCGGATACATCCGCGGATATGCTTCTCGTTCAGGTCATCAAAAGCCACTCCGCTGGCCGGGCGCATCTCCCACGAATATGTTTTAGGCTCAAATGCCCGTATTCGTTCGTCATACATATCGTGAGGCATAATCTGCGTGGTACTTTCCACTTTATAATACGGGCAACCGTGAAACGTATGTGGACGCTCGCCCCAAACCCATCCGTCAAAATGCATGGCTATGACTTGATGTCCCGGATACTCGGGCACATCGATATAATCCGGACGCATATACACACCCGGCGCCAGACCTGCAATGGCTTGAGCTATTTCCTGTTTCGTCTTATCAGTAACCTCCTGCCCGATAATTTTTAATGACTTCGGAGTAACACCGAATATAAGCCAACCGCCCTCTGTGTTCAGAAACGCACATGCCGCATGCATACCGTCCTTAAGTTCTCCGGTACTTTTCTTCAGCTCCAGAGTGCGCGACTCATCCGAAGCAATCAGCGCCTTTATATCGTCAATCGTCATATCAACCTCAACATATTGCTATCTACAAAGTTACAACAAACAAGCGAAACTGACAAACTTTACTGAATATAATCCAATTTATATAGAGACAAGAGGGGATTTGCGGATGTCGAATAATTTGCATACTTTTGCGCGACAATCATACTCTAACTAACGAAAAATTTACCTTATGGCAAATTTCAAGACAACAGTAGCCGTTCTTTCCGCAGCCATCGTAATGGCTATTACGGCATTCTCCGCTTCCGCACAGGAAACAGACGTCGACGCAGTGTTCGTTTCATCGGCTACGGCCAACATCCGCCAGCAGCCTTCCACCTCGGCCGCTATCGTGGGAAAAGCATTCTACAACGACTGCTTCGAAATGCTGGGACAAGAGGGTGACTGGCTGAAAATACGCAATCCCTTCACCGGTGACGCTGCATGGCTTTCGTCGTCCGTGGCTTCCGAGGGCAGTTTCCTTATGGAAGGATCTCCATTGTACATCAGCTTCAAGGATTCCTCCGCTGCGTATGCCGCCACCGAGTGCAAAGGCAAGGGAAGCAATGAGAAATGCTACACCACCTCCTGGAACTTCTTATATCCGTCCAAGACTTTTCTGGGGCCGGTCATCATCTGCAAGACGGAAATGACCACCGACGCCAACGGTCGCTCCAATTCCTTCGAATCATACTTCAAGGGGATAAGCACGCCGGCTAATATTCTGGTCACAGAATCATGCGACATGGATGGCAATTCCGCAGAAAAACTGGACAAGCCCTTCATCATTTCCCATGTCACCGGAATGGATGAAGAAGGCATAGTATCGAAAGGCGTAGTCTACAATTTCGAGCAATATTAAGAGTGTGCGGCTACCGAGAGCCTGCGCCACTATTCGAACCGACGAAGAATGTCAAGAGGACCGGCCATTTGATTGACCGGTCCTCTTTATGATTATAACGATTCCTGCGCCTTCGGACTATTTCCGGGGGCTGTTGTTGTCGAACAGCTGCTCGACATCGGTCTTGAAGGAGCCGTAGGTGTTGCGCATGGCTTCGATCACGGCCTGATACAGCGAGGGGCTGGAGTACCACTTCTCGGGGGCGTACCAGTACACGTCGTTGCGCTTCTGCGCCGGCTTTATCACCACGCCTTGATATGTGTCGGCCGGCCAGCCTTTTTCTCGCACGCTTATAAACATACCCTTCTTATTGTTCTCCACCGATTCGTCGCCGCCGGGCACCCAGCCGCCGGCCTTGATGGAGAATACTTCCAGGCGTCCTAAGGTAATCTCGCCCGTTTCCTTGTCGCGCTTATCGATATGGATGCGGTAACGGCGCGGCAATCCCTGTATGTTGCCGGTGCCGTCCATTGTCATCATCAGCTTGTACATCAGGCCGGCGATCGGATTGCCCGTCTCTATCCTGATGTCGTGAGCCGAAACCGCTCCGCCGTCACACACCAGCCATTCGTCGCCCGACGGCTCATGCTGATAACCCGATATCTTCAGCGGCAGACCGAATATGTAGGCCGACGCACCGTTGCCCATGAGGCGCACGGTCGGGTCTATCATCATCACCATGAAACCGTATGTGTTCTGACCGTAAGGCGTAGCCACATCGGGATTCTCGCTGATCTCGGCATAGACGTCAATCGGAGTGGGCGTCTTGTCGTTGAAATAATAGTCCTTGAGGCCCTGATAGATACCCACCACCTCCGGCTTGGTCAGATCCGGTTTCTTGACGAACACCACCTTGACTGCCAGGTCGGATGTAACGGTCATCGGTTTGCCGCCGTCCAGATAACCGGCGCCGTCACCCTGTATGTCGATGTTGCCGACGGCCCAGTCCTCGGCCGGCACGGCGTTAATCGACACCAGGTCGCCATACTTGAAGGGCCCTGTAGCCGACAGCGTGGCCGTACCGCTTCCCTGAGTGGTCAGCGTGACCTTGTAAGTCTTCTCAATTACTTTGGTCGGGCCTTCGGGCGGCTGATTGCCGTCAATCACCTTGATTACCGGCGGCCACGGGAATGGACCGGGTTCCGGTTCCGGCTCGGGCTCAGGTTCCGGTTCGGGCTCAGGTTCCGGTTCGATAGGCTCCGGTTCTTTCGGCAGATACTTTTCCGCATCCCCTTTGCCGTCGGTGGAGAATAGCCACTCCAGCATACCGTCCGCACGCATTATGCCTCGAAAACCCACGCCGTTTACCGTCATGTCCGTCACACGCGCATAGCCGCACGCAGTCAGCTGCTTGAAACTATTTATCTTGGTGTTGGTCTTGTAATTCTCGTACGCCTTCACCACGACATTAGCCTTGGGGTCTATGATCAAGCTGCGGGCGTCGCAATACACCGTAGCCAGACCGTACGGCTCGAACACCGGACCGTTCTCCTCCGTGATGTAAGCGGCCACGACATCATCGCTGATACGCTTCACAATCCGGCAATTCGTATTGACCAGCGCAGTCGAGATGTTGGTAAATTCGCGCTGCTCCTTGGGCACCACGAACGCATAACCGTCGTAGAAGCGGTTGCCTGCCTCAAACACGCCTAACTCGTTGCCTTTGATGTCATAATAATAGACGTCGCTGCCTTTCTCCCGATAGAAGATGCCGTCGGACACATCGGACAGTTCACGCTCCGACGAGGGCCGCTCGGTAGTGTACACCACATTGCCCTTGGTGTCGATCAGGTTATACTTGATGTTTCCGGCTATAGCGGGATTATCGCCTACGCCCACCCAGGCATAGCCCTCGTGGAAATCGCGCGCTTCGTAATATCTGGCCGGCAACACCACCTTGCCATGAGCATCCATATAGCCCCATTTATGGTATTCAGCCGCGTATGCGCGCAGTCCGTCGCTGAGGGGACGCACCGCGCTCTGATCCTTATAGTTGCTCTCCCAATACACCTGCAGCGTGGGGAACACCTTCTCGCCACGCGGATTGATATAGAAATATGTGTCCTTGTAGTTTACCTTCTTCTTTACCAGCGCGAGTCCGTCGCAGAACTGCGTCACATCCTCCCACGAAGCGTCCAGCTCGCGCACCGCTCCGTCGCGGTACAGCAGGCATATCGGTTTCTTACCCGAAGCATTGGGCGTGGCACGACGCGCCACAGCCACCCCGCCGTTGAATTTAGGCGTCTCGCCCCCATAGCGAATGTTCTCCCAGTCGTTGCCGAACAGCTTGCGGCCGTCGATGGTCCAGAACTCGTACCGATTGTCCTTTTTCACCCAGAATATTCCCTCATGCACATCCGAGAATGTGTCGCCGTAGATGTCATTCAGGTGCATGTACTTCGTTTCGGAAGTGATGTACGGGAAGACTCCCCCTTCCTCTACTTTCTCCCAGTCGGAGTCGTCTATCCGAGCCGGCTGTGCCTGCGTATCGGCCGCAGACTGCGCGGAGACATCGGAACGTTCATGCGTATTCTCCGTCTTTTTAGTGTTTTTCTCTTTCTTTACTTTCTTGTCTACTTTCTCAAGGGCATTGTTCAGCTTGTTCAGGCCCTTGCTCAGTTTGTTCAGGAACTGGGCTTCGGTGGGCGGCGGTGCTACGGATATGCACAGCCCCAACAGCAATAAGGTGATGATGCGTTTCATGTGCCGATTGTATTTACGGTTTGTATCGCAAAGGTAATTAATTGCTCGTTATCATATCATTATTTTGACAAAAAAAGAGTTAACAATACCTAAAATGCGATTAACAATGCGACAAAATCAATTAACTTTATCACAAAACCATGATAATCAGCCACGCTTCACAGCCTATACAAAGGTTACTCCGCCGTCTGCAGGCTATGCCGTCTGTGCTGCCACAGATAAAGGATGACTATCACCGTCAGTGTAAGAATTTCGGAGACCGGGCAGCAGCCATAGCAGATAGTCCGTTGCGTTCTACTCCAGAGCCTCGCTGCATCCCAACGCATACAGCAGCGGACGCGCAAATAGCAGCGACACCGGTATGACGATGCCGAATATGACACCTCCGGCTATATATGCCTGGGTCATTATGATACGTGCGGCCTTGACGTTGCCCTCGGCCAGCTGTATGCCTCCGATTACGGAGGCGCCGATGCCGAACATCAGACCGATTCCGGTGCATACCAGAAACAGCGGGGCCACGATGTTGATGGCCGCAAGGGCGTTGCTGCCCACGCCGTGACCCACGAACATGCCGTCGCATATATTCAGCACGGAATTGAACAGCATGCCTATAAGTGCACCCGGCATTACGCCAGGCATCACGACGTGGCTTATTATGCCGACAGGCTCAACATCACCCCCAATTACCTGAACATCATCAACCGGAAATATTTCGGCACCACGGCCAAGGAACAGATCAACATACAAATCGGCCTGGTGGTCAAGAACCTGCTCGACACCACCGACCTGACCGTAAAGCAGATAGCCGAGAGCCTTCATTACGACGACCCGTCGTACCTGTGCCGCATCTTCCGCAAGCAGACCGGCATGACGCCCCTCCGCTTCCGCAACCGCATGCGCGACTGACTGACAATTTTGCATATATTTCATTTTAAAGTGAAATATTTATTGGGGTATTGCGTTATAATATTAAATCTACATATATTACCCATCCATGAGCGAAGTAGAATTATATCTTATCCAGGATGGCGAGAACTGTACAATCTATACATTGCAGTTTCTCCGCGATGTCGAATCTGAATTTGAAAAATTTGTCACCAAATTCAGAGAAGATGCCGAGTACAGCGAAGATTTCTCTCGGATCGCAGCATTTATCAAACGCATTGCCAAGAATGGTGCGATGGAACGATACTTCCGCACAGAGGGCAAAATGAATGATTCTGTTGTAGCACTGCCTGTGACATCATCCAAATTGCGCCTCTACTGTCTGCGACTGTCGGACAAGATACTGATATTGGGCAATGGTGGCGTAAAAACATCTCAACGATATGAAGATGACACACTCCTTAACGGGTATGTGATGACCTTACAAAAATTCGAGCAACTACTCCGGCAGGAAGTTGCTCTCGGCAACGTAAATATTACCGAATCGACAATAGAAACTGACAATATATTTGAATTATGAAGCGCACAACCAGAACACTCGAAGAAATGCTCGGCCCGATTCCGGCAAACATTCAGGCAGAGGTTGACCTATCTTTTGAAATATCCGATCGCATAGATGCACTGATGAGACAAAAAGGTTTATCGAAGAAACAGTTTGCCGATGCCCTCGGACGCAGACCCAGCGAAATCACTAAATGGCTGAGCGGCGAGCACAATTTCACCATCGCCACACTCGCTATGCTATCCACTTTCTTCGGCAAGCCCATTATTACGGTAGGCTAAAATCAGTAATGAGTAATATTATGGCAAGCACGGCAATGAAATTTTGGGAGGAACATCAAAGTCAGGCTTCTGCACGGTTTAACAATGTAAAATAGGTTATATGAAGAAGTTATTATTAGTGTCAGCGATTATCGTCCAGGCGTGTGTGACGTTCGCGCAGGATCGCTGCGTGAATGACAGCACTGTACGCGAAATTCAGTTCCCGCTCACCGAGAAGGACACAGAAACCGTATTTTACTATTTCAACAACGAATGGATAGCAGGGGCCTGCCTTGACATGGTATCGGCAGACTCAATCCAGAAGATGGAGGTGAAAAACGACGAGTACGGCAACCGGGCTGTGTTCCTGACGGTGTCGCCCGAAACCGTTGCCGGCATTAAGGCGAAAATGAAAAAACTGTTTATAAACCTTGACCCACGCTGTGAGTTTCCCGGAGGCAACGGAAAACTAAAGGAATGGATTGATGCCAACCTCCAGGTGCCTGAAGGTTACAAAGGTTCCGAACGGGTAATTGTTGACTTTACCGTTCATCCCGACGGCTCGATAAGCGACGCGACAATCAGACGCCCCAGCAAAAACGAGGCGGCAAATCAAGAGGCCCTAAGACTTGTCAATGCGTTGCCCAACTTCCGCGTCAAATACTTCACGCCTCGAAAGAGCGACTTACACTATTGCATTCCAATAACTTTCCGCGAGCCCGGCGCAATATTCATAAGAGGCTGAAAATAAAAGCTTATTATAGGAAAGTCTTGTTAAAAGTGTGTGGAATCCATGATGTTTACTATTCCTACATCTACAAAAAAAGTTTCCCTTGAAAATAAACACTTCGCTTGCGCGAGCAACGATTTTAGGAATCGGTTTCGCCCGGTCGGAAAGAGCAGTCACAAGACCGCTCTTTTTTATTTAATGCAGAATTACTTTATGATTAACGCATATTTCTGTGGTTACCGATACTCCATTATCATGAAATATAACTAGTTAAAATATTGATTTATCTGTCTTTTCCATTGCCATTCTAATGCAATGTCATAAAAAATCACATATAAAGTATGAAGTCTCAGATGTTTTTATTAACTTTGCCTTTGGATTGGCCGAAGCCAATCCATTACATATTGATAATAGAGGCGTTATGTCTTCTGCTTGTACGGATAAAGCGTAGGAAACTTACATCCTGGTATATGCAAGAGAAAGCCATAACAGTCTTCATGCCATAAGGCGTGGAGCTGTTATTTCCACATCTTCATATACAGGTTTTCCTACCACCTATCTGTAAAGGCGTGGCATATCAGCCCACGCCTCTCTTGTATTACTCTCGAGTTGGGCTACTTGGGAACAATAATACAATAATGCTGGATCTATCAGATTAAACAGCGTAAAACAATGGAAGAATCTATAAAAGAAATCAGCGAAGGCGGTACATTTATGGCATTTTTCAATAATGTTACAGTTGAAAGATGTTATTATATTAATGCAATTGAAGAACGAGTCGAAAAAACATCAATACTCTCAGACGCTACGGCATCTATAACAAGAGTATTTCCCTACGGGCTAATCCGTGTTAATGTATTCGACAAGAATCTTGGAATCAATTTTTTGCTCGCTAAATTCAAAATAACGGGCGCTTTTTATCACAAAGATGAAAGAGCAGAGGTTTCCCAAACTGCAAGGGTGCGAGGTAATGAGATTATCGAGGAGTTGCCAATCACTCATAGCGGATTCGAAGATGGTAAAATTAATCTGTTTATGATTTCGAAGCAGCAAGGGGAAACGATAGCATACATCATAGTAAATCCCCAAGATACAGATATGTATTACTATCGTATAAAGTTTTCTGAGTGAATATAATCAAAAGTGAATATAATCAAAATTGAGTCCACTTTAAAGTGGACTCAATTACTAAATAATTATTTATGGATAATTATCTAAGCTATAATGCAATAATGGCATGGACGGCATTTGGCGTGCGGGATTATTCTACACTGGAACATCATGCCAATGAGATATACAACTATTTTGTTCATAAACCATTAGAACTCCTAACTATAGATAGTCCTCTTCTAATAGGGAAAGTCTTTCAAGTATGTCTTGGCTTTCAAGAACCGGATCAGGATATACAGGAGGTTCGAGCCGAAAATGCCTTTTTGTGTTTCTCAAAAGCCCTCAATTCAGAGAAACCAAATGTGCATGATGAAGCAGCTGCAAGATTAATGATACTGTTGATTAAATGGCAAAGATATTTAATCAAAAAGGTTGAACAGGCATGTATGGGACAAAATGTAAATCCATATAGTTTCTTTTCAATGTTTAACTATGAACTGCCCAATGATATGCCAATGGCAACTAATACAAAGATGCTGTTTGCTGCATACTATTTATTCGATAGAATAATTGATAAAACGTATGTAGTTAATGAATTCATAGTACCTTACGAAAAAAGAGCATTTGAATACGTAACAAATCATGTTCTTGATAATTGTAATATGCTTGAAGGCATATCTAACTATCGGAAAGCCGAACTGGGTCAAATAGTTTTTGACAAAATCTGCAAACAACTTCAAGATGATATCGAATACTACTCAAATCAATTGTAATCTACACTAATACTGAGAAAGGCGTAATATGAATAGTGACATCACAGCGATATGAATACGACACACTCCTGAGCAAGGAATTGGATTCCCGGTTATTTGGCTTTGCTGAGGTTCAGCTCTTGGACGGCCGGCTTGTAGGTGGCGTCGCCGTCGGCTTCCACGCATAGCGTGATGCCGGTCCACTGACGTTTCGGGTCACGTCCGAAATAATCGGGATCGTAACGGAAGGTGTATTCGCCGGTCTGAATGGCCGGACCAGAGATCAGCACCACACGCGGCCTGACGGAGGCATGCGCGTCACTCTCCGTCATGCGTGTTTCGTCCGTAAACACCGGCTCGACCGTAAACTCTCCCTCACGGTACCTGCCGTTGATCTTGACATGGCTGTCCTTGTTGTACGGCAGCAGCTCGCCGTTGATTTTCAGCGACACATACTGCATCTTCTTGCCGCGTGTCTCGGCATAACGAGTCCTGGTCAGGTCTACCATCTCCCGGTCCTGATACCAGAACTGCTCGTGCGGATCCGCACTCTCCGTTCCGTCCTCGAACCAGCGCGAATATCTCACGCCATCCTCCGGGCGAGGATTCTCCAGAGCCTTGGCTATAAACCGTGCCATATAATCCTGGGTGGCTTCCGACAGGTCGAAATGGCCTCTGCCGGCATCGCACAGGAAGGAGATACGGCTGTCGGGATACATCATCTGGAAGGCGAGTGCCGGACGCAGACGCGCGTCCCACCATTCATACTCACCCATCACCATCAGCGCCGGAATGCGGTCGATGTTGCGGGTGCGCCCCCACTCCACGTTGGCGCGGCCATAGCCGCACAGGTTGGTGCGCGGAGCATCGCCGTGAAACGATATCACGCACAGCGTACGGTCCGGATTCCACGCCGCGAAATTCCACGGGAACGTAGCCTGCGCCGAATGCCCGAACGGTATTATACGGGCCGTCTTTATCTCATTATGTCCCGACATCGAGGCCAGCGAGTCGATGATGCTTTCGAAGCGTTCCTGGCAACCGGTAGACGTGTCCCAGTTCTGCGAACCGCTCTGCACGAACACCATAGCCACGCCGAGCGAATCCATCCTGTGCGTAAACGACGGCGAGCGGAACAGCACCTCCTCCGTCATGTTCTGATGCGCATACAGCACCGCGCGCACCGACTTCTCTTTCGGCAGGCGCAGACATACCCTCTGCCCGTCGCCGCCATACATGTAGTCGAATATCTTAGTCTGTCCGGCATCAGCCATCGCGACTATTCCTACCAACGCCAGCACACTGGCCGCTATTCTCTTTATTCCTTGTCTCATATCAATCCGGTTGAATCGCCCCCTCTTTTTTTAATACTCTCAACCACCCCGTTCAACTCAACCGGTTTGAAATTTACCAGTTCATCAGCTGGCGGAGGTAGGCGGTGAGTTCGGAGGCCATCTTCTGCTGCTGGCGGATCGAGGGATGATAGTCGGCGCCCATGCCGAGAGAGCCGGTCTGCGGAGTGAAGTCAAAACGATACAGATTCCTGTCGCCGGCTGACACCGCGTCTGCAACAACCGTGTTCAACGCATCTTTCACCACCTGCAGTGGACGCCCGTTCAGCATCGAGCCGGTCAATAGAATTATTTTAGCATCCGGGTACGTGGAACGCAAATGCTTTATGAACTTTCTGTAACCGTCCTCCAGCAACGCGACCTCATATTTGTCCTCGCTTACGTCATTGGTGCCTAAATTCACGCACACCACATCCGGCCGGTACAGACTGTGATCCCACATCTCGGTGGAATCGCCGAACAGAGTCTGTTCGTACATATCAGGCATATTGCCTTTGCAGCCCTCCCTCGGAGTGCCGTAATTTCTGTACACGCCTATGCCCGAGCGCGACACTACCAGGTGCTGGGCATCAAGATTCCTCGCCGTCCGTGCAGCGTAAGTATAATAGAAATTCTCGGTATCGTATGTGAACCGATCCGTGGGCTTGTCGGCTTCGACCCCGTAACCGCACGTTATCGAATTGCCGATAAACTCTATCTTCCTCTTAGGAAGCACCGGTTTGGCCGACAGGTCCGCGCCATTATCCACATAGAACCCATGGAATTCCGGCTTCAGCGCATATCCCTCCAGGACATACGTGGCGCGCACCTTATGATTACCTTCCGGAAGGCTTTCGGCCAAGGTCACAATGGAGTCATTCTGTCCGATGTTCAGACGGTAAGGCAACTCGTCGTCTATTTCGATCATATATGAGCCGCTGCCCGGCTTCACGCCCATTTTCAGCGAAGTTCCGGTAAATCCCGCGTTTATGTTTACTCCCGGATAAGTAAATCTGACCGTGTCCGGCTTGGCAGTGCTGATCCGGCCCATGTAGGCGATACGTGAATCGGATGCGGGAATGAATTTTGAATCCTGACCGTCATTCGCTGACCGGACAATGAAGGCATTGCCCAGAATCAGCAGCGGCAACAGTATTTTTCCGACTTGCATGTCTTTATCCAATTAAGATTAACGTTCTTAACATTTTCAAATATTATTATAACTAACAACACGCTCATATTATTTCATAAGCAGTTACTAATTCAAGTTCACTTGATGGAATTAAAAGAAAGGCAAGACACAGAACTATTTATTCCCGACAGAGTCAGTATCAACAGCGTGATAAGCGCCACGATGTCGGCCCGTATCCGGCCCCATACGAATCCGGCCGCGGCCAGCACAAGCGCCACGATCGTTATCCACATGGCGTATAGTTTCCTTTTCGTTCTTAAAGTCTTTCAACAATCCCTTCCCCGTCTTTGTTTCCTGTCATCAGTTATAGACTGTCTGTCATCAAGAACCGGCGCAACGTGAGATGCCGTATGCCTTCGTAATCCTGCGACCGGGTCATGGGATTCATGGACACCACATGTTTAGGATAATTATCCTGAATGGCCAGCAAATTACCGAATTCGCGCTCCATCGTCGATTCGTCCGCTATCAGATACGCCACCTGCAGATATATCGTCCGACCGCCCTTTTCGGCAACAAAATCAACCTCTCCATTAGGAAGTGTCCCGATGCTTATCTTATAACCCAGATTCTTAAGATGCAGATACACTGCATTCTCCATCACCTTCTCGATGTCCGCCGTACGGTCTGGTCCTGCAAGCAGATTACGCACTCCCAGATCCTCGAAATAATACTTGTCGTTGGTTTCAAGCAGACGTTTGCCATGTATGTCGTATCGGGGCACCTTATTGACTATGTAGGCGTTGGATGCGGACTTAAGATAGTTAATGGCAGTGAGAGGCTGAAGATTAATCTGTTGCGATTTTAAATATTTCGACAATGACGTAGCCGAAACGAGCTGGCCTGTATTGTCGCTCACAAACGACATAAGGTTCTCGAACATGGTCACATTGCGCAGTCCCTCTCTCTGAACCACATCCTTCAGGACAATTGTGTTATAGATGTTCTGTATATATTCCCACACCATATCCTCGTTATCCAGACCCAGACGGTAAAGATGCGGCAATCCGCCGAATCCCAGATATAACTGAAGGCTTTCGTCCGAATCCTCAAGGTTATGGAACGTCAGGAATTCCCGATAGGAAAGGCTCTGCACATGAATCTCGATATATCGGCCGCCGAGATACGTCGACAGCTCGGACGAAAGCATTTTGGCATTGACTTGAACTGAAAAAAGTTGACACTTTTGGGAGCAATACTCGAAAGAGCCA
>ENA-UALF01000698-UALF01000698.1-human-gut-metagenome-genome-assembly--contig:-NODE-698-length-15767-cov-9.013811_pt1 | contig 15767 bp, 10 predicted proteins | sample MGYA00243698_ERZ654464 | MGnify/ENA primary metagenome ERZ654464 (study PRJEB26926, sample SAMN06164595) | human gut metagenome | biome: ENVO:00009003; feature: ENVO:2100002; material: ENVO:00002003...
GAGATCGCTCAGTGTCTCGTGGGCTCGGAGATGTGTATAAGAGACAGAAGCTATATGGCAGGCAAAGAAAAAATGCCCTCAACTTCTGACTGTTCCCGCAAGACTTGATGTTTACAAGAAGTTTTCCGACAAGGTACGCCGAATTTACTCCGATTACACCGATATGGTCGAACCTTTCGGTCTTGATGAAGCGTGGCTTGACATTTCAGAAGACTATAAAAATGACGCACTCACCATTGCCGAGGAGATTTCACAGCGTGTAAAGGACGAAATCGGTATCACGGTAAGCATAGGTGTCAGCTTTAACAAGATTTTTGCCAAATTCGGCAGTGATTACAAAAAGCCTGACGCAATCACCTGCATTACACGGGATAACTACAAGACGCTTGTATGGAATTCACCTGCCGGCGATTTGCTGTATGTAGGCGGTGCTACACGAAAAAAACTTGAACAGATAGGAATATACACCATAGGCGACATTGCAAATGCTCCGATCGGTCTGTTGAGGACTCACCTCGGCAAATGGGGCGACCTGATTTACGGCTTTGCAAACGGATATGATTCTTCACCCGTTGCTCGAATCGGTGAATATTCAGAGGTAAAATCTATCGGAAATTCAACCACGGCGGTGCGTGATTTAAAAAATCTTGACGACATCAAGGTTATAGCCTATGTCCTTTGTGACAGCGTATGCAGACGAATGCGTGAACAAGGATTTGTGGGCAAAACTGTGTGTGTGAGTATGCGTGACACGGGGCTTTCCACAATTACAAGGCAACATACTTTAAATACCTACACTTCCCTGACAAGCGACATTACAAAAGCCGCTATGGCACTGTTCAAAGAGAATTTTGACAATAAATCACCTCTAAGAAGCATCGGCGTATCAGTTACGGATTTTGCACACAATAACATTCCCAGACAAATGGATATTTTTTCGGACGAAAGAAAAATAATCGCAGAAGAAAAGCTTGATAAAACCTTGGATAAATTAAAGCAACGCTTTGGCAATTATATCATTCGTCCCGCATCACTTTTAACCGACAGAGGGCTGTCTGCCTTTAATCCAAAAGACGAACACACAATTCACCCTGTCGGTTATCTGTGAACTAACGCTTATCGGAGGCTATTATGTTTAAGAAATATGTTAAGGTTACTGCAACATTTGACTGTGACTGCAGCCTCGTACCGAATTATATTTTCTGGGATGACAACAAACGCTATCCCATCGACCGCATAACAGATGTACGCTATGCCACCTCTTTAAAAGCAGGCGGTTGCGGTATTCGATATACCTGCAGAATTTTAGGAAAAGAAAGATATATTTTTCTCGAAGAAAATAAATGGTTTGTTGAAGTAAAAGAAAATTGAGGTATTTTATGCATAAAGTCAAAGCAAAGGGAATTTTATCTGCCTCAAACGGCATTAATATATACAGAGGTTGTCTGCACGGATGTATTTACTGTGATTCACGCAGCGACTGCTATCAGATGAAACATAAATTTGAAGATATTGAAGTAAAAGAAAACGCACCCGAACTTCTGGAAAAGGCTTTATCGTCTAAAAGAAAACCTTGTATGATTGGTACGGGCGCTATGAGCGACCCATACATTCCGCTTGAAAAAGATTTAAGAATTATGAGAAAATGCCTTGAAATTATAGAAAAATATTTTTTCGGAGTTACCGTTCATACTAAATCGTCAAGCGTTATGCGTGATATTGATATTCTTGAAAAAATTAACCGAAAGAGCAAATCCGTACTGCAAATGACTCTTACAACCGCCGACGAAAAACTTTGTAAAATTCTTGAACCCAATGTTTCGACAACCGAAGAAAGAGTAAACACTCTGAAAGAATTTCAAAAAGCTAAAATTCCGACTGTTGTATGGCTCTCTCCGTTTTTACCGTTTATAAACGACACCAAAGAAAATATAGACGCTTTGCTTGATTATTGTGTCAAATCGGGCGTTAAGGGCATTATTTGCTTTAACATAGGAGTTACACTGCGAAACGGCGACAGAGAATATTTTTACAGTCAACTCGACAGATTTTTCCCCGATATGAAAGAACGATATATGAGAACCTACGGAAATTCATATGAAGTTTTAAGTCCGAACAGCGATTACCTTATGAAAAGGATTGAAAATGTCTGTCAAAATGAGGGCATTATGTTTGGAATTGACAGGGTGTTTTCATACCTTCGCAAATACGAAAATAAATATGAAAACCAGAATATACAGCTAAGTTTGTTTGATAATTTATAAAAGGATAATTTAGCATCAACAAATTCTAATAAATAAAAAAGATATACAATGAAAATTAAATCAACTGTATATCTTTTGTAACTAAAATATATTAATCTTTTTCCGCAGAAATCTGCTTGTTTTCTTCTTTGTTTTTTCCTCTGCGGAAAATTAATCTGAAAACAAGACGAACAAACGGGCCGCAATAAAACATCTGATAACAAACAGCCATCGGAAAATTAAGCGCCCATGTCTGCACCCATGTACCGAATGACGGTATTTTGAACAAACAGGTTGCAATAAGGCTCATTATCGGACACATAATACAGCAAATACATATTGAAATTGCATATGTAATAAACTGCGGTCTGTCAGTGGGTTTCATTACCGTAAACGCAAGCTTTGCGGCAATTTTGCCGACTATAAAAAATTCAAGAATAAAAGCGATCGGAGCCATAAAAATCAGTTCGTGCGTTGCCGCAAGAAAAGTTGTTCCGTCAACCTTGCCCGTATTAAGTGCAACATTGTAAACAATCATTCCGTACACCATAACGGTCGCCATAATGGCGGTGAATACTGCATCTTCAAGTTTGTTTTTTGGCATAATAAAGTCCTCCCATGATAACATTGTTTATGTGTTGTTCGTTATCATCACGGAGGATGTGCGTTTCCAATAAGACCATATTATGTTGTATTTTGCTGAAATCAGCTTGAATATAATAGCATACTAACAAATAAATGTCAAGAATTTTTTTATTAAACGCAGGCAATACTTAGATTTCTAAGTATCAGCCTGCGTTTTGTTTAGTAATTTTTATTAAGTTTTTCAATAGTTGGGGTAAATTATGGTTTATAGAAATATTCATAAAACAATTATAAAAGTTTGTTAAACCATAATTATCCCACAACGCTGTTTAATTCATATTTAAAAACGGTTTTAAATACTGACCTGTAAATGAATTTTCATTTTTTGCAACTTCTTCGGGAGTACCCTCTGCAATTACAGTTCCGCCCATATCTCCGCCCTCGGGTCCAAGGTCAATAATATGGTCGGCAGTCTTTATAAGGTCAAGGTTATGCTCGATAACCACAACCGTATTTCCCGTATCAACCAGCTGTTGAAGAACATCAATAAGTCTGTGAACATCGGCAATATGAAGTCCCGTAGTCGGCTCATCAAGAATATACACCGTCTTGCCCGTCGGTCGCTTTGCAAGCTCGGTTGCGAGTTTTACACGCTGTGCCTCACCACCCGAAAGTGTAGTAGCAGGCTGACCTATTTTGATATAGCCAAGCCCCACATCACAAAGCGTTTTCAGTTTGCGGTAAATCTTCGGAATATTTGCAAAGAATTCCATTCCCTCTTCGGCAGTCATCTCTAAAACATCATTAATCGACTTGCCTTTGTACTTCACCTCAAGGGTTTCACGATTATATCTCTTGCCCTTGCACACCTCACAAGGAACATAAACATCGGACAGGAAATGCATTTCGATTTTTATAATACCGTCGCCCTGACACGCCTCACATCTGCCTCCTTTTACATTAAAAGAAAATCTGCTTTGTGAAAAGCCTTTCATTTTAGCGTCTTGAGTTGTGGCAAAAAGTGCTCTTATGTCGGTAAACACACCCGTATAAGTTGCAGGATTTGAGCGTGGAGTTCTTCCGATCGGGCTTTGGTTGATGTCGATTACCTTATCAAGATTTTCAATGCCTTTTATGCCCTTGTTTTTACCCGGAATAATCTTGGCTTTGTTTAAATCACGGGCAAGAGTTTTGTATAAAATCTCATTAATCAGTGAACTTTTTCCCGAACCCGAAACGCCCGTTACGCAAACAAGTTTGCCGAGCGGAATCTTTACATTTACATTTTTAAGATTGTTTTCGGCGGCACCGAGAATTTCAATAAATTTTCCGTTGCCCTCCCTGCGTTTTTCGGGAACAGGAATAACTCTTTTATGGCTTAGATACTGACCTGTAATTGATTTTTCGCAAGCCTTGATTTCATCAACATCGCCTACGCACACAATTTCTCCGCCGTGCACACCTGCACCGGGTCCGACATCGACAATACAGTCGGCAGCGTACATAGTATCCTCATCGTGCTCAACAACAATAACCGTATTGCCCAAGTCACGAAGTCTTTTAAGCGTGCTCAAAAGTTTTTCATTGTCACGCTGGTGCAAACCGATACTCGGCTCGTCAAGAATATAAAGCACACCCATAAGACTGCTGCCGATTTGAGTTGCAAGTCTTATACGCTGACTTTCACCGCCGCTAAGCGTTCCTGCTGAACGGGAAAGCGTAAGATAGCCAAGTCCGACACGCTGTAAAAAGTTAAGTCGTTCACGGATTTCCTTTACAATCTCGGCAGAAATAATCTTTTCTTTTTCGGTAAACTCAATTGTATCAAGAAATTCAAGCGCAGATACAACGGATTTTTTACAGAAATCCGCAATATTAATTCCGCCGACCGTTACGGCAAGGCTCTCTTTTGACAGTCTGTCTCCGTTACATTCGTCACAATGAATTTCAGACATATAATTTTGTATTTCTTTCTTAATCCAATTGCTTGATGTATCTTTATATCTTCTTTCGAGATTATTTATAATACCCTCAAATTTTTGCTCATAACTGCCACTGCCGTAAACCGATTTACGGTGAATAGTCAAGGTTTCGTCACCTGTACCGTAAAGCAAAATTTTGATAATTTCAGGTGATAGTTCCGACAACGGTGCGTCAAGTGAAAAATTATATTTTTCTGCAAGTGCCTCAAAGTACATAGCCGCAATGGAACTGCCCTCCATTGCCCAGCCACTTCCTTTTATAGCGCCCTGTCGCACACTTTTACTCATATCGGGAATAATTTTATTTTCGTCAATCTTAAGAAATACGCCCAAGCCTGTACATTTAGGACAAGCACCGAACGGATTATTAAAAGAGAACATTCTCGGCGATAAATCTTCAATACTCACACCGTGGTCCGGGCATGAATACTTCTGTGAGAACATTACATCTTCTCCGCCGACAATATTCACAAGAATGATACCGTTTGAAAGTTTAGAGGCGGTTTCTATACTGTCCGAAAGTCTTGAAGTAATTTCAGGCTTTACTACAAGTCGGTCAACAATTACTTCTATATTATGTTTTTTATTTTTCTCAAGCGGAATTTTCTCTGACAAATCATACACAATTCCGTCTGCTCTTACTCTCGCAAAACCCGATTTTCTTGCACTTTCGAGTACCTTTACATGCTCGCCTTTTCTGCCACGCACAACAGGAGCCAAAACCTGAATTTTTGTGCCCTCGTCGTAAGACATAATTTTATCTACTATCTGGTCAACCGTCTGCTGTCTGATTTCTCTGCCGCAAACAGGGCAGTGCGGAATACCGACTCTTGCATAAAGCAAACGCAGGTAATCGTAAATTTCGGTTACGGTGCCGACGGTTGAACGAGGATTTTTCGATGTGGTCTTTTGGTCAATGGAAATAGCAGGTGACAATCCCTCAATGCTCTCTACATTCGGTTTGTCCATTTGTCCCAAAAACATTCTTGCATAAGAAGAAAGGCTTTCTACATATCGTCTTTGTCCCTCGGCATAGATGGTATCAAAAGCAAGCGAGCTTTTGCCCGAACCTGAAAGACCTGTTATTACAACAAGTTTATTTCTCGGAATTTCAACATTGACATTTTTCAGATTATGTTCTTTAGCTCCTCTTACTATAATTTTGTCGTGTTCCATCTCATTCCCCTTTTTCCTTTATTTAGCAATTATAGCCTCTCATAAAGAGAGGCTATAAAAATTATTATTCGTTATCTTTGTTTTCGGCAGTATTTGCATTATCTTCTTCGGATTCGGCATCTTCTGCCTCAACAGGCTCAACATAAGTGCCGTTCATAACAGCCTCAAAGTCTTCGCCGCCCATTTTTTCATGCTTAATAAGGTAAGCTGCAACCTCATGAAGTTTATCAATATTATCCTTCAAAATGGTTTCTGCTCTGTCGTAAGCATTGTTGACAATCTCAAGAATAAGCTCGTCAATCTTAGCGGCAGTTTGCTCTGAATAATCTTGAGTATGACCCATATCTCTGCCAAGGAATACGGCACTGTTGTCTTTGCCGTAACAAATACAGCCGAGTTCCTTAGTCATACCGTACTTTGTAACCATATCACGGGCAGTCTTTGTAGCCTTTTCAATATCGTTAGACGCACCGGTTGAAATATCATCAAGAATGATTGCCTCCGCAACTCTACCGCCAAGACATACTACGATGTCTTCAAGCATTTCTGTGCGTGAGTTGTAAGACTTATCTTCAGACGGCAACGGCATTGTATAACCGCCTGCCATACCTCTCGGAATAATAGAAATCTCGTGAACAGGGTCTTGTGTAGCAAGCTCGTGGAAACAGATTGCGTGACCTGCCTCGTGATAAGCGGTAAGTTTCTTTTCCTTGTCGCTCATAACTCTTGTCTTTTTCTCTGCACCGACTACAACCTTGATTGTAGCCTCTTCGATTTCTTCCATAGTAATGGCTTTTTTATTCTTTCTTGCAGCAAGCAAAGCAGCCTCGTTAAGGAGGTTCTCAAGGTCTGCACCTGTGAATCCTGCTGTTGTCTTTGCAATAGTCTTGAGCTTAACATCGGGAGCAAGCGGCTTTTTGCGAGCATGTACCTTAAGGATAGCTTCTCTGCCGTTGATGTCAGGATAGCTTACGATTACCTGTCTGTCAAATCTGCCCGGACGCATAAGAGCAGGATCGAGAACATCAGGTCTGTTAGTTGCGGCAATAAGGATAACGCCCTCGTTTGCTCCGAAGCCGTCCATCTCTACAAGCAACTGGTTAAGTGTCTGCTCACGCTCATCGTGACCGCCGCCAAGACCTGCGCCTCTCTGGCGACCTACGGCGTCAATCTCATCAATGAAGATGATACACGGTGAGTTCTTCTTAGCCTGTTCAAAGAGGTCACGAACTCTTGACGCACCGACGCCGACAAACATTTCTACAAAGTCGGAACCTGAAATTGAGAAGAACGGAACGCCTGCCTCGCCTGCAACAGCTCTTGCAAGCAATGTTTTACCTGTACCAGGAGGGCCTACAAGGAGTACACCCTTAGGGATTCTTGCGCCGAGTTTATTATACTTATCCGGAGCTTTAAGGAATTCAACGATTTCTTCAAGATCTTCCTTTTCTTCGTCTGCGCCTGCAACATCTTCAAATGTGGTTTTGCGCTTTTCGTCATTTGTATTTTTGATTTTAGCCTTGCCGAAGTTCATTTCTTTTCCGCCAAGACCGCCGCCCATTTTCTTCATAATGAATATCCATACAACTACAAAGAGGATTCCCGTTACAAGTATAGGCAAAAATTCATATAAAAGTGTGTTGTCACTGCCTTTGATATAATCATAAGAAACAGCTTCGTCCGCCGATGCGGTGTAAACTGAAATATCGTCAATAAATCTTTCAATATCGGCAAGAGTACCTCTTACAACAACATTTTTTGCTGAGCTTTTGGCATTTTTTCCGTCAGGATCTGTAGCTGTGATATTATCATCCGTTGTATTCTGAACAATGCTGTCAGCTGTAGCGATGTCCTTTGCGGGTTTAAGTTTTACACCCTCTTTAAGTGTAATTTCAATCGCACCTGTTCCGTAGTTGACGGTATAACTCTGAACCTTGTCCTCTTTAAAAAGATTTACCAGTTGAGAGGTTGAGTAACTTTCAGATGAATTTTTGGTCATCAAAAATGCCACACCGAGCACAACCATAACCGCAACAGTGATATAAATAATTATGTTACGCAGTTTTTTGTCCAATAGGAATCACTCCTTTTTATATTATGAATTTAAAAGCGTAATTTTATGTATCCTGTGAATAAACAGACTCCTTAAGAACGCCTACATAAGGGAGATTTCTGTAACGCTCCGCATAGTCAAGTCCGTAGCCTACAATAAATGCGTCGGGAATTACAGAACCGACATAAGCAACATCAATATCGGTAACTCTTCTGTCAGGCTTGTTGAACAATGTGCAAATCTTTACAGACGCAGCATTTTTTGCATAAAGATACTGTGAAATAAAAGCAAGTGTTCTGCCTGAGTCCACAATATCCTCAACAATGAGAATATGCTTGCCGTCAACAGAAGTTGAAATATCTTTCTGAATATTAACTCTGCCCGAGCTTACGGTTGAGTTGCCGTAGCTTGAAACAGCAAGAAAATCTATGCTGAAATCAAGGTTTACTTCCCTCATTAAATCAACCATAAATGATACGCAGCCCTTAAGCAAGCCTACCATTATAAAGTCCTTGCCATTATAATCCTTTTCTATCTCTTTTGCAAGCCTTTTCACAATATTTTTAATATCCTGCTCACTGTAAAGTATTTTTTCGATGTCCTTATGCACAAAAAATCCTCCCTTGTTCACATATTATAATAAATTTTCTTTTTTCTGCACTATAAGATGTCTGAACCGAATTTATCCCCTCACACCACAATATTTCATTATTCACTGCCACAAGCGGAAGTTTATCCCTCAATTCAGACGGAATTTTAAATTCATTCATAGCCTTTCTTAAAGGCTTGGTAATATTTCTGTCCTTGAAAAAAATCTTATCGCCCTGTCTGCGTGTGCGTATCACGGCATTTTTCGTTTCTTTTTCGGACATATAAATCGGATTATCGGTTAAATCGTCAAAATCTGTAATTTCTTTTACAAAATATTTTATATTATCAAATGTAAATTCTTTATTAATAACATCGGCAAATAATATTTCTTCACCAAAATTATTAACAGCTTCGGTATTTTCTATCCGCAGTATTCCCTGTTTTACCACAGCTCGGAAATTACCGCACAAATCAACACAACCGCTTTCAAAAAGAGCATTATCAATAAGTTCGATATGAATATGCTCGGGAATATCGGCTCCGTTTTCAACACAAATTTTTTTGATTACATTCTGCCGTATGATTTTATCCTGCTCACAAATCTTTTTTGCCGAATATCCGAAAGCAAGTCTGCTGTCGTCAACCGCTTTATCTGTCTGTTTGTCAAGATAAACTGACAAAAGTTTTGCGTCGTCGCACAGTCGCTTTAAAGAAGTTTCAAAACTCGGATTTATCTTTTTCAGCTCGGTGATTACATTATGACGGATTTTGTTTCTTGTATAATCATCGGTAAGGTTTGTGCTGTCGGTCACATAATCAAGTGAATTTTCACGGCAGTAATTTTCAATGTACGCTCTGTCGCACAAAATCAGCGGTCTGATTATATAATCTCGCCTTTCGGGAATTGCACAAAGTCCGTTAAGCGATGTGCCCCTTACAAGGTTAATCATCAGCGTTTCCGCATTATCGGAAAGCGTGTGTGCAGTTGCGATTTTACAGTTAAGCTTTTTGGAAAGCTCGTCAAATTCTTTATATCTGACATTCCTTCCACAAAGCTCCGTACTGATTTTTTCTTTCTCCGCTATTGACGGAACATTTATTTTTTTTACAAAAAGTTTGACGGAAAGTTTTTTACAAAATTCTCTGCAAAATTCTTCATCTCGCTCTGCCTCTTCGCCCCGTATCATATGATTAATATGGATTGCGTATAATGTAAGATTATATTTTTCTTTTACAGAACAAAGCATATGAAGAAGTGAAACCGAATCTGCTCCGCCCGAAAGCGCAACGGCAACGGAATCATTTTTTTCAATCAGCTTATATTTATTTACAGCCGTCAAAAAAGGATTACTCACTTCTGTCCTCCGTACCTGTAAATCTCATAAACTCACCCTGCCAATGCATTTTTACCGTACGAGCCTCGCCGTGACGGTTTTTGGCTACAATACACTCACCCGAATTTTGATCTGCGCCCTGCGGAGAATCGTCCTCGTTTTTATCGTAATATCCCTCACGGTAAAGAAAAAGTACGATGTCGGCATCCTGCTCGATAGAACCCGAATCACGCAAGTCAGAAAGTTGCGGTCTGTGGTCGGTACGCTGTTCGCTTGCACGGGAAAGCTGTGACAGTGTGATAACGGGAACATTCATTTCTTTTGCAAGAATTTTAAGATTTCTTGTGATTTCAGAAATTTCCTGAACTCGGTTATCTATTCTTCTGCCGCTGCCCATAAGCTGTAAGTAGTCAATAATTACAAGGTCAAGTTTTCTCATTCGTCTTAACTTTGATTTCATTTCGGTAATGGTAATACCCGGTGAATCGTCAAGATAAAGCTCCGACTTGCCGAGAATATCGCTTGCCGGAATAAGTCTGTCCCATTCCTCATCGTTTAGCTTACCAATTCTCAGCTTTGTACCTTCAATAAGAGCCTCTGCCGACAATAAACGGCTGGCAAGCTGTTCTTTTGACATTTCCAAAGAGAAAAAAGCAACCGTTTTTTTAGCCGTACAGGCAACATATCGTGCAATATTCAGTGCAAAACTCGTTTTACCCATACCCGGACGGGCGGCGAGCAAAATAAGGTCGCTTCGGTTAAGACCCGTAATTACTCGGTCAAGGTCGCCGATACCCGTAGAAACAGGTTTCATACTGTCGTCTGTTGTGCTGTTGAGAGCGTCAAGTCTGTCAAAAGTCTGCATAATAACAGAGTTAATTCTCTCAAGTCCCTTTTTCTCGTTACCCTGTCTTATGTCAAAGATTTTCTGCTCAGCAGAGTCGATAATAACAGATGTATCTTCCGTGCCTGCCGTAGCGTCATCAATGATTTCTCTTGCAGCGGTAATAAGTCTGCGGATATTGTATTTATCTCTTATAACCTCCGCATAAGCCTCGGCATTGGATATTGACGGACAGTTGTTTACAAGGTCATAAAGATATGTCTTGCCTGTTGTTTCGTCAAACGAACCTGTCTGCTTAAGTTTTTCAAGCAATGTGACAAAGTCGATTTTGCCGCCGAAGTTGACCATCTCGGTCATCGTCTTGAAAATCAGCTTATGCAGTGAAACATAAAAATAATCGGGGGACTTGATGTATTCAATTACTTTATCAAAAACATCGCTTTCAAGAATAATCGCACCAAGCAGTGCCTGCTCAGCTTCGGGACTGTACGGCATATGAAGTCCGTCGTAGCTGCTTGAAATTTGATTATCCGCCATTTGTCACCCCTCCTTTGCAATCGTAAATAAAATTAAGCCTCTGATACCTTAACGGTAATGTTTGCAACAATACCCGAATAAAGTTTTACATCGGCTTTGTAAGAACCGAATTCTTTAATATCACTTTCAAGAACAACCTTACGCTTGTCTATGTTGATATTATACTGTTTTTTGATTTCCTCGGCAACCTGCTTTGCGGTAATGCTGCCGAAAAGTTTGCCGCCCTGACCTGCTTTTGCTTTCATCTCAAAGGTTTTGCCCTCAAGCTGTGCTTTATAACCCTCTGCCTGCTTTTTCTCGGTAGCAATCTTAAAGTTCTTTGAGTTTTCAGCGTTTCTATATTCATTCATAGCCTGTGCATTTGCCTCTCTTGCAAGGTTCTTAGGAAGAAGAAAATTTCTTGCATATCCGTCAGAAGCATTTACAAGGTCGCCTTTTTTGCCAAGTGCCTTAACATCCTGCAAAAGTATTACTTTCATAATTGTCGTTCCTTTCTGCTATTTGCAACTTGCATCCTCAAGATTTGTATCTATAACTTCGATAAGCATCTTGAGAGCCTGTTCTTTATTTATATCACTAAGCTGTGTAGCCGACATTGTCTGATGTCCGCCACCGCCGAGCTTTTCCATAATAATCTGCACATTTACAGCGCCAAAGCTGCGTGCGGAAATACAAATTTTACCGCCGCTTTCATAAATTACAAAAGAGGCTTTTACATTTTCAAGCGTGAGTAATTCGTCTGCTGCCTGCGCAGAGGCAAGTCTTACATCACCGTCAGCGCCCTTTGCGATTGAAATTGCGCAGTTTCTGTATATTTTTGCATCGCATACTATGCTTACTTTTTCACGGTAAGTTTCAATTGAATCGGAGAACATCTGCTTTACATTGATTGTAGTAGCGCCTCTTCTCCTCAAATATGCGGCTGCTTCAAAGGTTCTCACACCTGTTTTTAAAACAAAATTCTTTGTATCAAGCATAATGCCCGCAAGCAAAGCGTCCGCCTGTGCATATCCGATTGCTTTATCATCAATACAGCTGATAATCTCGCTGCACATTTCACACGCAGACGAAGCAAACGGCTCGTGGCAGAAAACAAGTGCGTTATCTATATAATTAACCGCTCTGCGATGATGGTCAATAACAATGACCTTTTTACATTCATCGTAAAGCTGTGGGCTTTCAAGAGAATTTCTCAAATGAGTATCAACAATGATAAGCAAAGTCTTTGGTGTAACCTGTTTCATTGCCTCATCGGGGGTAATAAATATATCTTTTCCTATGTTTTTCTCTGCATAATCAATCAGCTTTTCAGCCATAGTTTTTGTTTTATCTACAACTATTTTTGAATACAGATTAAAAGATTTTTCCATAACCGACTGCATACCGATAGCCGCACCGATACAGTCAAGGTCAGAAAATCTGTGCCCCATAACAAAAACTTTATCGCAATCGTTTATCGTACGCTTGATTGCATTTGCAATAACACGCATACGCACCTTGCTGACCTTTTCGGAAGTAGCGGAAGTACCTCCGAAAAATTCGTAAATATTGTTGCTTATAATAGCAACCTGATCTCCGCCTCTGCCAAGCGCCATATCAAGCGCCTTTCTCGCATTGGTTTCGCTGTCTTTGAGAGAGTTTATGCCTCTGCACAAACCGATAGATACCGTAGCGGTATGCTGACCCGCTTTTATGCCGTGAATTTCCTGTAATATTGGGAACTTTTGTTCAACAAGTTTGTCAACATCGGTTTCTTTAAAGATAATCATATAACGGTTATTGCCGATTATCTTAAACAAAGCGTTATACTCGTTCGCCCATCTCTGCAAGAACGACTGAACATTCAGAGAAACCTCGGAATAAATTTCATCGGATTCGTTTGAAAAGTCATCGCTGTTATCAAAAGTAATAATCGCTACACAAGGACGGGTTGCATTGTACTCACGCATAATTTGCTTGTAATATGTATTCTCCACAAAATAACAAACATATCCCTCGTTTGTAGAGATGACTAAGCCTACAAATTCATTGCCGTTGCAGGCGGTTTCAAATGTTTCGTGGTCGGCGACATCTGTTATTTTCTTGTTGCCTATGTAAGGCGAAATCATATCGCCTTCGGGATTTTTACCGTTGCAGAACTGCTTTCTGAACCTTGTATTGCTCCAGATTATCTCCCCCTCCGCACCAAGCACCGTGACGGGAATTTTGTATTTATCAAGAAATTCGGGATTAAATCCGTTGATTTTCTCGGCTGTACTGCGAACGGTGGCAGCTATATAGTTACGAAAGCGAAGGGTCGAAACGACAACTATACCTGCGGTTACAACCGACACGGCAATCTCAATGTAGCAAAGCACCGGGTCATAGCTGTATGATGCAAAAGACATAGCAAGCATTGCAACCGAAAATATAACAAATGTCGGCATAGTCGTAAAACTTTTCTTCTTCAATTCAAACCCTTCCTTTCGTAGATTTTTAATTATACTTCCTGTAAAATCGGAAGAATCATTGGGGTTCTGCGTGTTTTTTGTGAGATAAGTTTGGAAACATCATCTTTAATTCTGTTCTTGATTATACCCCACTCATGAATGTTGTTGTCTGCACAATCTTCAAGAATGTTGTTTGCAACCTGTCTTACCTCGTCAAGTAAACCCTCGCTCTCACGAACATATACAAAGCCTCTTGATACAATATCAGGGCCGCTGATAACATGACCGTCATAAACATCGAGAGATGCAACGATAATGATAAGTCCGTCCTGTCCGAGGTGCTTTCTGTCACGAAGTACAATACTTCCGACATCACCTACTCCAAGACCGTCAACAAATACCTTTCCCGCAGGTACGGCAGGCAATTCTTTCATATAGTTTTCGTTGATTTCAATGCAGCTGCCGACATCGCCGATATAAATATCTTTTCTGTCCATACCGAGGAACATAGCAAGATCGGCGTGTTTTCTTAGGTGCTTTTGCTCGCCGTGAACAGGGATAAAGTACTTCGGTTTTACAAGTTTATGAATAATCTTAAGTTCTTCCTGACAAGCATGTCCCGAAACATGAACTTCATACATTGATTCGTAAACGACCTTACAGCCCTTTTTGAGGAGTTCGTCAACAACATTTCCGACTGTTTTTTCGTTACCGGGAATAGGATTGGCAGAAATGATAATAAAGTCACCCTCGCCGACCATAACTTTGCGGTGGTCTGAATATGCCATTCTTGACAACGCACTCATCGGTTCGCCTTGACTGCCTGTAGTAACAAGAACAATTTGCTCTCTCGGGTATCTGTCAAGCATATCAAGGTCAATTAAAATATTTTCAGGCACGCTAAGATAGTCGAGCTCGCTTGCTACAGCCATATAATTGACCATACTTCTGCCCGAAAAAGCTACTTTTCTTCCGTATTTTTCCGCACAATTAATAATCTGCTGTACTCTGTTTACATTTGAAGCAAAGGTAGCAATAATAATTCTGTCGTGCTCCGCTCTTCTGAAAAGATTGTCAAAACTATCCGAAACCGTGCGTTCGGTCTGTGTGTAACCGGGACGCTCTGCGTTTGTGCTTTCAGCAAGAAGAGCCAATACGCCCTCATCGCCTACACGGGCAAAAGCCGACAAATCAATCATATCGCCTGTAATAGGTGTGCAGTCAATTTTAAAGTCGCCTGTATGCACAATTGTGCCTGCGGGTGTGCGGATAGCAAATGCAACCGCATCCGGAATTGAGTGGTTTACATGGATAAACTCAACACTCATACAGCCGAGTTTAATCGTTTCGCCTGCATTAACTCTGTTAAGGCTTGACTCATTATAAAGGCTGTGTTCCTTGAGTTTGTTGCCTACAAGTCCGAGAGTAAGCGCAGTTCCGTAAATCGGAATATTCACTCTGCCAAGTAAGAACGGAAGTCCGCCGATGTGGTCTTCGTGACCGTGAGTAAGCACAATACCTCTGATTTTGTCTTGATTCTGTTCGATATAAGTAAAATCAGGGATAACAAGGTCAACACCGAGCATATCTCCGTCAGGGAAAGCCATACCGCAGTCAACAAGAATTATATCGTTCTCGCACTCAATCATTGTAATGTTCTTGCCGATTTCGTTAAGCCCTCCAAGGAAAGCAATCTTTACAGACGGCTTGTTTTTAATCGGTTTAAACTGTTTTTGATAAGGCTTTTTGCGGTAATTCTTTGAATATTTAAAATTTTTATTACCGCCCTTAAAAGTACCTCCCTTAAAAGATTCGGATGCTCCCTTGCCCTGCGACGGCTTGTAAGAAGACCCTACGTAATTTTTTTTACCTTTTGAGTACTTATTGTAGCAGTTGCTTTTTCTTCGATTATCGTACTTAAATTCTGTACTCACAAATTTACCTCCATATTTCTTAAAATTTATTAAAATTAACATTTCACACAATACAGGCA
>ENA-UALF01000700-UALF01000700.1-human-gut-metagenome-genome-assembly--contig:-NODE-700-length-15677-cov-7.784663_pt1 | contig 15677 bp, 8 predicted proteins | sample MGYA00243698_ERZ654464 | MGnify/ENA primary metagenome ERZ654464 (study PRJEB26926, sample SAMN06164595) | human gut metagenome | biome: ENVO:00009003; feature: ENVO:2100002; material: ENVO:00002003...
CGAGATCGCTCAGTGTCTCGTGGGCTCGGAGATGTGTATAAGAGACAGAAGTTATACTAAATTTGATACCAATCAGCCAATTTTTGAACTGATGACAGCTTGGGTGGCCAGCGTAAAAAAAAACTTAGCTGTCAAAGCTGTACTTTGCACCGGAGATTTGGTAGAACAAAATGAATGCTTGGTTCCAGATAACGTGAATGGTAATCAGACTAGCGAAGAACAATGGAAAGCCGCCTCTAGAGCTTTTGAAAGATTGGACCATAGACTTCCTTACATCATTTGCGGTGGAAATCACGATTATGGTTATAAGCGAGCCGAAAACCGATTGTGCAATATCTCAAAGTATTTTCCTGTAACTCGCAATCTTCTTTGGAAAGACTGCTTGGTTAGTGTATGTAACAATGCTTTTGGGGTTCCTACATTAGAAAATGCTGCTTATGAATTTACTAACAAGAACTGGGGAAATATACTGGTAATAGTATTGGAATTTGCTCCTCGTGATGAAGTACTGGAATGGGCTAAATCTTTGGCAATAAGTGAACGTTTTGAAAATCATAAGGTATTTGTCCTTACTCACTCTTATTTGCGTTGGGATGGATCTATTATCGAAAAAGAGTCTTATGGTGTATCACCTGCCAATTATGGAAAAGTTATTTGGGAAAAACTTCTTTATCCTTGCAAAAACATTCGTATGCTCATATGTGGTCATTATTGCTCTACAGAGGGGTTTGTATATAATGTAGGTCAACGTTGTGACAAGAATATAGCTGGGAAAAACGTATTCCAGATGATGTTCAATGCCCAAACAGAAGGTGGAGGTTGGCATGGTAATGGGGGGGATGGCTGGCTTAGAATTATGGAATTTATGCCTGACGGAAAAACAATCAAAATCAAAACATTCTCACCTTTCTTTGCTATTTCCCCCACAACAGAAAAATATGCATGGCGTACTGAAGAATTTGACCAATTTGATATTGTATTAGATTAAAAAGTAATGAAGAAATTAATAATAACATGTTTATGTGCCCTGATAGGCTTGTGTGTTCATTCACAAACCCAATATATTAATCCTTTTATAGGCACTCAAGGAATGGGACATACATTCCCAGGAGCTTGTGTGCCTCATGGTGGGGTGCAACTCAGTCCGGAAACAGATACTATTCCTCATAGTGTAGACGGAGTTTATCAAAAAGAGGTCTATAAATATTGTGCTGGTTATCAATATGATGATACAACAATTGTAGGATTTAGTCATACTCATTTTAGTGGTACTGGTCATTCTGATTTGGGAGATATTCTATTGATGCCTACTACTGGTAAAATACAATTGAATCCAGGGACTAAAAGTAATCCGACTTTAGGTTATCGCTCAACATTCAGACATGAAAATGAAACAGCTTCTCCAGGTTATTATTCCGTATTACTTGATGAGTATCAAGTTAAAGCAGAGCTGACTACCACAGAACGAGTGGGAGTACATCGCTATACTTATCCTAAAGGAGAAGGAAACCTGATTTTGGACTTAAATCATGGAATCTATAATTATGATGGTAAAACGTTATGGTCAGGAATTTGTGTAGAATCGGATACACTTGTTACGGGATTCAGAATGACAAATGGATGGGCTAGAATGAACTTAATTTATTTTGCCATTTCGTTTTCACATCCCATTCTCCGCTATGAAAGCAAAGATACTAGCAAACGGAGTTTGTACGGAGGTTTTTGGAGAAAATTTGATGTTCAACACAACTTTCCTGAAATGGAAGGACGTGAGCTGAAAGCTGGATTTGTATTTGATTTATCAGACGGACGTTCTTTGGAAATTAAAGTAGCCATTTCAGCCGTAGACAAAGAAGGAGCCCTGCTCAATTTGAAAAAGGAAACTCAAGGAAAGAATTTCGATAAAGTTTTAGCTGAAGCTAAAAGTAAATGGAACAAAGCTGTATCTTCTATTTCTGTAAATGGAACAGAAGAAGTTAAGGAGCTGTTTTATACGTCACTTTATCGTACTTTGATACATCCTTCTGTATATATGGATGTGGATGGACGCTATCGAGGCATTGATCACAGTATTCATAATGCTGAGCATTTTACTAATTATACCATTTTTTCATTGTGGGATACTTTCCGTGCATTACATCCACTCATCAACTTAATAGATGCTAATAAGAGCAAAGACATGATGGAATCTATTATGGCGCATCAAGGTCAAAGTATACATAAGGCTCTGCCTGTATGGTCACATATGGGAAATGAAAATTGGTGTATGATTGGTTATCATGGCGTATCATTGTTATCTGATGCTTTTGCCAAAGGTATTCCAATGGATGGTAAAAAGGCGCTTGAAGCTATGGTACAAAGTTCTAACTTAACATACTATGACGGTTTAGGAAGCTATATTGAAAAAGGATATGTTCCTTTAAATGAAAATGTTAGTTCTGCTTCCATCAGTTTGGAATACTCTTACGATGACTGGACTATTTACCGCATGGCGCTCATGGCTGGCAATGCTGAATTAGCCAATCAATATAAACAGAGAGCTTATAATTACCAAAAATCTTTCTTGAACGGCTACGCACGTCCTCGATATAAAGATGGTCGATGGAAAGAAGACTTTAATATCTATGAGATTCATGGTCAGGGTTTTATTGAAGGAAACTCACTTAATTATTCTTTTTTTGTTCCTCATGATGTAAAAGGTATGATCAATTTGATGGGGGGAGATAAAGCTTTCATACGTCGCCTAGATAATCTCTTTGGCAGCTCATTAGACCCTTCGTACTATGCTCATACAGAAGATGTGACAAAAGAAGGTATTCTTGGTGGTTACATTCATGGTAATGAGCCGAGTCACCATATTCCGTATCTGTATATGTGGACTTCTCAACCATGGAAGACTTCTGAAAACATTTATAGAATCATTGATAAGATGTATAATACACGCATCGATGGTTTATGTGGTAACGATGATTGCGGTCAAATGTCCGCTTGGTATATATTTACAGCCCTAGGTTTTTATCCTGTATGTCCAGGTTCTGATGAATATATCTTCGGACTACCTCAGATTCAACAGGCTGAAATATCCTTGAAAGCAGGTAAAAAATTAAAAATCCAGGTATGTAATCAATCAGAAGAAAACAAGTATATACAAGCTATCTATTGGAATGGAGAAAGATATACTAAGCGATTTATTTCTCATCACACACTAATTGAAGGAGGCAACTTGATTTATGAAATGGGCAACAAGCCTGCCGAAACTTGTTTTGACAAGTATTCACTGCCCTATTCATTGAGCTCTGAAGATAATCACAGGATTATCCCAGCTGTACAAGAACAGCAGGTTTATGCGAGTAACTTGAATCTGAGTAGTGGCTATCACATTGTGCTACAGGATAATAGACTAGAGAATGAAAGGTTGTGGTTAAAAAAGTATTTGCAAAATGATTTTCAATTGATTGAAAATAGTCAAGGCAAAACTATTCGTTTAATTCTTCAGTCATCTTCTGAACAAAAAGAAGATGAGTATCAAATAGACATTCAAGATGAAGTAAAAATTATATCTCCTTCTGCCCGGGGCATTTTTTATGGTATTCAAACACTTCGCCAGCTAATGATAACCACAGCTGGACAATGTAGTTTGCCTCAACTCGCCATTAAAGACCGTCCTTACTACCCTTGGAGAGCTTATATGTTGGACGAATCTCGAGTATTCCAAGGAAAGGAGGCTGTAAAAAGTATTTTGGATGAAATGGCGCGTCTTAAAATGAACATTTTCCATTGGCATTTAACCGATGATCAAGGTTGGAGAATTGAAATCAAAAAATATCCTAAATTATGCCAAATCGGCGCCCGGCGAGATTCTACCCAATTGAATGGATGGAAAGGAAATTCATTTGATGGAAAAGTACACGAAGGTTATTATACTCAAAAAGAAATCAAAGAAATCATAGAGTATGCTCAATCGCTACACATTCAGATTATTCCTGAAATAGAAATGCCTGGTCACTCTAGTGCGGTGATTGCTGCTTATCCTGAATTTGGAACAACCAAAAAACAAATTAAGGTTCCTTGTAGCTTTGGAGTTCAGTACGAGGTATTGGATGTTTCTTCCCAAAAAGTAATTCAATTCTTGCATGATGTATTGGATGAAGTTATTGCTTTATTTCCTTCACCCATCATACATATTGGTGGAGATGAAGTAAAATACGACCAATGGAATGCCTCTGTAGCTATCAGCAATTACATCAAGAAATTAGGTGTTGCTAATCCAGCCGAACTTCAAATTGAGTTTACCAATGCCATATCAGAATGGTTGAAAGGTAGAAACAAACACATGATGGGCTGGAATGATATTATGGGAAATAAAATCCATGAGTACAACTCAGCAGAAGACGCTATTGCCTTAAAATCAAAATTGGCTGAAGGAACGATTGTACAATTTTGGAAAGGTGATTTGGATTTGATTGAGGAAACTGCCCAAAAAGGATACGATATTGTCAATTCATATCACTATGGTACCTACTTAGACTACGACAAGAGTAGAATTCCTTTGGCAAAATCATACGCGTTCAATCCTATTCCTGCTGGAATGGATAAGTCATTACAATATAAAATTTTAGGATTAGGATGTCAAATGTGGGGTGAACAGATTCTAACAGTAGAAAGTATGAATAGGATGACCTTCCCTAGAATTGCAGCTTATGCAGAAATTGGTTGGGTATCACCAGCTAGAAAAAACTACATGGAATTCCTTCCAGCATTAATGAGACTGGTAAAATTCAATAAACACTATGAAACAGGTGAAAGATAGATATTTTTATAAAATATGGGCTCTGTACATATTTTTATTTTCCTTTGGCATTCATTTGAATGCCAAAGGAAGGTATCTCCCAGAATGGAAGGAGTATGTGGTTATGCAAGCAGATATGTCATCGACCATCACTCAGGTAGAAACTTTACAGTCCTATTTGGAACAAGGTATTGAAGCTGTTATGGTGAAAGACGATGCAATACTACGTAAACAAGCTACGGAAAAAGGGATGGTAATTCTTAGCCAAAAAACGTTGGAAATTTATCAACAACGACAAAAAGTAAAGGGAGCAGATGTTATTATATTTGCACGACTAAAATCGGATACTTACATCCGCTATGCACTAGAAGAAAATTGCTTTCTAGAACTTTTGGACTGTAATATTTATGGTTCTTCTAGATGGTTGAACAAATATTTAGAGGGCACCTTGGAAATAACTACCCAATTAGTCGCTGCCAATAAATTACGAATTGATATTAGAAATTTGGCAGATATTCCGTTGATCTTGAAACCGATTCCACAAACTTCTATTTGCCTCAATGAATTAGAACCAATAGAATTACAGGGGTCGGCAAGAAAGGTCATTTTTGCTAGTCTCAGTGACATGACACTGTCTTCTTATGATTTAAACGTGGAAGTAGTTAACTTGTTTTCAACTGAAACAAATATGCCTTATATATATAATATTCCTGTAAAAGGAATGTTGTTTAGCAAAAGTGAAAGCGGTGTTTTAAATTGCGCAATTATTCCACAGCCTAAAACTATACGCTCGAACACTCACTCTAAATTTGTAATTAATGAACAAACTTGCATTCAAGTGGCAACCAATAAAGCAAAGACTGAAATACATTTTTTGACAGATCGACTGAAACAAGCAGCTTCGTTAACACCCGAAATAAAACAATTCCTAGTTCCAAAGAATAATATCATTGTTTTTAAAGAACTTCCTAAAAACACTTTAGGGAAAGAGGGGTATCGTTTGCAAGTAACCGAGGATAGTATTGAAATAGAAGCTAATGAAAAAAATGGATTTTTTTATGCTATCCAAACGTTACTACAACTTCTTCCGCCTGAAATTTACTCATCAACAACTGCTATTGAAAGAAGTTGGGAAGTGCCTGCAGTTTTCATAGAAGATACACCTAGATTTGCCTATCGAGGAATGCATTTAGACGTGTCGCGTCATTTCTATCCAGTAAGCTTCGTCAAAAAATACATTGATTTGCTAGCAATGCAGAAAATGAATTACTTTCATTGGCATCTGACCGATGATCAAGGTTGGCGCATCGAAATTAAGAGATATCCTTTTCTGACGGAAAAAGGAGCATGGAGAGATTCTACAGCCATTAATCATCCTTCATCATTTAGTCAACCTGTTTTTGAAAAGAAAAGATATGGAGGTTATTACACGCAAGAACAGATACGGGAAGTGGTGGCTTATGCTGCTGAACATCATGTCACAATTGTTCCTGAAATCGATATTCCTGGACATATGTTGGCGGCTCTAACCGCATATCCGTCTTTGGGATGTATCCAAAAAGGCTATCAAGTAGGTACACAATGGGGAATTTATAGCGATGTGCTGTGTGCAGGAAATGCTGCTTGTTATACCTTTTTAAAAGATGTCATGCAAGAAGTTATAGAATTATTTCCAGGCCCCTATATTCATATAGGGGGAGACGAATGCCCCAATGAACGGTGGAAATCTTGTGAAAAATGTCAGTCGTGGATGCGCAAAAATCATATCTCTGATGAATATGCCTTGCAAAGTTATGTAATTGAATATGTGGGCAAATACCTCAAAAAGCATCATAAGCGGCTGATTGGTTGGGATGAAATTCTGGAAGGGGGTATTGGAAGAGAAGCTGTTATTATGTCATGGAGAGGGGTTAAAGGTGGCATTACAGCCGCAAAAGCAGGAAATCTAGTCATTATGGCTCCCAATACCCACATGTATTTAAACCATTATCAGTCGAACATGCTATTTGAGCCTTTAGCTCATGGTAGAGTAGCCTCTTTAGAATGGGTTTATTCTTTCAATCCGATTCCTGATGTTTTAACGCCAGAAGAAGCTAAAAAGGTATTAGGTATACAAGGCAATGTTTGGACTGAATATCTCCCTACTTATCAATTGGTAGAATATATGGCATATCCTCGTGCTAGTGCAGTAGCTGAAATTGGTTGGTCTCAACCAGAAAATAGAAACTGGAAAGATTACCTAAAACGTCTCCAAATTCAGTTTGAGCGATGGAGATATTATCAAGTTAATTGTGCACTTCACTATAAATTACCATGATGTTGTTCTGAAGGTGGCAGGAAAACATGGAGAGGAAGAAGGGAGGAATATAGAATGGGCAACGGTCATGGGAGAAACATGAAGGGCGGCACAACAATAAGTAGAAAGCATCGCTTTTCTATGATTGTGATAGAAGTTCTGTAATTGTTATTATTATGTGTGGATTACGGGCAGGTATTCTCTGACTGAATATTGTGGAAAACGGACTTGTTAGCCGTTGCCCAGTGCGGTAATAGTAAACAGATCAGCTTGAAAGGAGAAAGAATAACTACAATCGAAAATTGTCACAAGTACAGATGCATATTTTCGTAGCGTATCTTATAGTGACGTTTTGAGTTACCAAAGAAAACAAGAACGGAAGTGTTTAGACAATCTTTACTGTTTAATACAGATAATAAAAAGAATAATCCACGACAATAGAGGTTCACTTGCTACTTTGTGGGTTATTCTTTGTTTGTGTCTTTTTTGAATTTGGTTTGCGTACGGCAAGTCAGAAGTGATTATTTATAAAACTTTGTATGGATTTGGATTTGTTTGGAGCTATGAAGTAAACCGCAGTAGAGCAAAGCGCTTTAAAGGTTGTCAAATTGTTACCAGAAATATCTATCTATAAAATTAAATTTTGTGTATCAAGCAAATACAGTTTTTAAATTCTTTCGTATTTTGCTGGACAAAGATAGCGAAAAAATAGTTTCATTCATGTCCGTATCATGTATGAGTTGTAATATGGTTTGCTTGTTTAGATCTGGAAACAGATTGAATATATATGGAATATATTTTACATAATTAATATCCTTCTATATGCGCACGTTATTTATAGTTAAAGCTAATGGGCTAAGCGAACAAATGCCGGAAAAATGACTAATTTTGCGGCAGTAAAAACTAATTGGGTTTAAAAAGTTTTCTATAAACATCTGTTAATTCGACAAATAAGTAAAGTTCAATAATATTAGTTATGAAAATGACAGTAAATAGTATGAAATGTATTTCATGGAGCCGCCTCGCGATATTTACGGCGGCAATGACTGTTTTAAGCAGTTGTGGAGGCGGTCAGAGCGGTATGAAGTTGGGTGATGACGAATTTACCGTCGTGGCTGTACAGTCTACAGCCAGCCAGCAGTCTACTTCTTATCCCGCAACTATCAAAGGTGTTCAGGATATTGAGGTGCGTCCTCAGGTTTCCGGCTTTATCGTAAAGCTTTGTGTGGACGAAGGTGCAACGGTAAAGAAAGGCCAGGCGCTCTTTCAGATCGATCCTACACAGTATGCGGCTGCCGAACGTCAGGCAAAAGCTGCTGTAGAGATGGCAAAATCGAATGTCAATACGCTATCTTTGAACGAACAACAGAAGAAAAATTTGTATGATAAGAAAATTATCAGCGATTTTGAGTATCAAAGCGCAGTAGACCAATTGCTTTCTGCAAAAGCCAGTTTGGCACAGGCTGAGGCTCAGTTGACCAGCGCTCGTCAGAATTTGGGCTTCTGTACAGTGACCAGCCCTTCAGATGGAGTGGTGGGTACATTCCCGTATCGTATTGGTAGTTTGGTGAGTCCTTCGGTAACACAACCGTTGACTACCGTGAGTGAAATCGGTGAAATGTATGTGTATTTCTCTATGACTGAAAAGCAGTTGTTGGGTTTGACAAGAGCCGGTGGCACACTGAAAGAACAACTGGAGAAGATGCCGGCTGTAAAATTGGAATTGGCTGACGGTACAATGTATACTGAAGAAGGTAAGATTGACGCTGTAAGTGGTGTTATTGACCAGACTACCGGTTCGGTAAGTATGCGTGCCGTTTTCCCGAACAAACAGCTTGTATTGCGTAGTGGTGGTATGGCTAATGTAATTTTCCCTTATACTATGGAGGATATTATTTTGATTCCTCAGTCGGCTACACAGGAAATTCAGGATAAAAAGTTTGTTTATGTGCTTCAGTCGGATAATACATTGAAGCATACTGAGATCAAAGTGTCGAATTTGAGTGACGGTAAGAATTATATTGTTACCAGTGGTTTGAAGCCCGGCGATAAAATTGTAGTTGAAGGTGTACAGACGTTGAAGGACGGACAGACAATTACTCCGATTACTCCGGAACAGAAAGAGGCGAAATATCAACAACACCTGAAAGACCAGAAGGAAGGGAATATTGCCACGGCCTTTAAATAATCAGTATAAAATAAACAGATTAACTTCGTTTATATAAATAAGGTATATAGAGAATGAAACTAGATAGATTTATTAACCGTCCGGTGCTATCAACGGTAATCTCCGTCTTGATAGTTATTCTGGGTATCATCGGACTTGCTACATTGCCGGTTACGCAATATCCGGATATTGCACCTCCTACGGTGCAGGTACGTGCCACCTATACCGGTGCGAACTCCACAGCTGTATTGAATTCGGTCATCGCGCCGTTGGAAGACCAGATAAACGGTGTGGAGAACATGATGTATATCCAGTCATCAGCATCCAATAACGGTGCTGCCGATATTAACGTTTACTTTAATCAGGGAACAGATCCGGATATGGCGGCTGTTAATGTGCAGAACCGTGTTTCTATGGCACAAGGATTGCTGCCTGCTGAAGTAACCAAGGTGGGTGTGACTACTCAGAAACGCCAGAACTCCATGTTGATGGTCTTTTCATTGTATGATGAAACCGACTCGTATAATATTGAGTTCATTGAAAACTATGCTAATATTAACTTGATTCCTGAAATCAAGCGTGTAAAGGGGGTAGGTGATGCTAATGTGTTGGGACAGGATTATTCTATGCGTATCTGGTTGAAACCGGATGTGATGGCGCAGTACAAACTGGTTCCTACTGATGTTTCGGCAGCATTGGCCGAACAGAATATTGAGGCGGCTCCGGGACAGTTTGGTGAACGTGGTAATCAGACTTTCCAATACACGATCCGTTATAAAGGACGTTTGCAGCAAACGACTGAATTTGAAGATATTGTTATCAAGGCCTTGCCGGATGGTAATGTACTTCGTTTGGGAGATGTGGCCGATATAGAATTAGGTCGTCTGGCTTATACATTCAATAATATGGTAAATGGTCACAAGGCTGTATCTTGTATCGTCTATCAGATGGCAGGTTCTAATGCTACCGAAACTATTTCCGATTTGGAGAAAGTGCTTGCAAAGGCACAGGAATCACTGCCGACAGGTTTGAATATCAATATCGCCCAAAATGCCAATGACTTCTTGTTCGCTTCTATCCATGAAGTAATCAAGACGTTGATAGAGGCATTTATCTTGGTGTTTATTGTGGTATATATCTTCTTGCAGGATATGCGTTCAACGCTGATTCCGGCTATTGCCATTCCGGTGGCGTTGGTGGCTACTTTCTTTGTACTGAAACTGATTGGCTTCAGTGTGAACCTGCTGACTCTTTCGGCGATGGTGCTTGCCATTGCGATTGTGGTCGATGATGCCATTGTCGTCGTCGAGGGGGTTCATGCCAAGTTGGATCAGGGATACAAGTCTTCCCGTGAGGCTTCTATTGATGCCATGAGTGAACTGGGTGGAGCTATCGTTTCTATTACGTTAGTCATGATGTCTGTGTTTATTCCGGTAAGTTTCATGGGAGGTACTGCCGGTACATTCTACCGTCAGTTTGGTATCACCATGGCGATCTCTATCGGTTTTTCAGCTTTGAATGCATTGACTTTGTCACCGGCACTGTGCGCAATTTTCTTGAAACCGCATGATGAGGGACATGGAGCAAAGAAGATGACCCGTGTAGAACGTTTCCATACAGCCTTTAATGCGGCTTATGATTCTATATTGAAGAAGTACAAGAAGCATGTAGTATTCTTTATCCATAAGAAATGGTTGTCATTCGGGTTGGTTACCGCTTCTATCATTTTGTTGGTATTCTTTATGAAGGTTACTCCGACGGGCATGGTGCCTAATGAAGATACCGGTACCATTATGGGTGCGGTGACACTGCCTCCCGGTACTTCACAGGAACGTGCAATGGAAATCTTAAACCGTGTAGACAGCTTGGTGGCTGCCGAACCGGCTGTAGATTCCCGTACGGTGATTTCCGGTTTCGGCTTTATTGGTGGTCAGGGACCTTCTTACGGTTCTATCATTATTAAGCTGAAAGATTGGGAAGAACGCTCCATGATGCAGAATTCGGATATTGTGGTAGGTACGTTGTTTATGCGTGCACAGAAGATCATCAAGGATGCGCAGGTATTGTTCTTTGCTCCTCCTATGATTCCGGGTTATTCGGCATCCAGTGATATCGAGTTGAATATGCAGGATAAGACCGGTGGAGACTTGAATCATTTTTATGATGTAGTTTTGGACTATATGGATGCGTTGAAGGCACGCCCTGAAATTAATTCGGCCCAGACTACCTTCAATCCGAGTTTCCCCCAATATATGTTGGATATTGATGCTGCTGCTTGTAAGAAGGCAGGAATCAGTCCTAGTGATATTCTGACTACCATGCAGGGATATTTCGGTGGTTTGTATGCTTCTAACTTCAACCGTTTCGGTAAGATGTATCGTGTTATGATTCAGGCGGAACCCGAAGCGACCAAGAATCTGGAATCCTTGAATAGTATCAAGATACGTAATGGGAATGAGATGGCTCCTATTTCCCAGTTCGTTTCTGTCAAGAAAGTATATGGACCGGATGTTATCGGCCGTTTCAACCTTTATACGTCTATCAAAGTGATGGTGGCTCCTGCCAGTGGCTATACTTCCGGACAGGCTTTGCAGGCTATTGCGGAAGTTGCTAAAGAGAATTTGCCTACCGGTTACGGTTATGAGTTGGGAGGTATGGCTCGTGAAGAGGCATCTACCAGTGGCAGTTCCACAGGTATCATCTTCATTCTGTGTTTTGTATTCGTTTATTTGTTGCTGAGTGCACAGTATGAAAGTTACATTCTGCCGTTGTCCGTATTGCTTTCAGTACCGTTCGGTCTGTTGGGTAGCTTCCTGTTTGTAAACGGATTTGCAGCATTGGGAAATATTCCGGCTTTGAAGATGATTTTAGGAACCATGTCAAATGATATTTATATGCAGATTGCATTGATCATGTTGATGGGATTGTTGGCGAAGAATGCCATTCTGATTGTAGAGTTTGCTTTGGATCGCCGTAAGCAGGGAATGAGTATTTCCTGGGCTGCGGTTTTGGGTGCGGCAGCCCGTTTGCGACCGATCTTAATGACCTCATTGGCCATGATTGTAGGTTTGATTCCGTTGATGTTGGCTATGGGAGTTGGTGCTCATGGTAACCGTACTTTGGGAGCTTCGGCTATTGGTGGTATGTTGATTGGTATGATCTTCCAGATCTTTATCGTACCCGTATTGTTTGTGGTATTCCAATGGTTACAAGAGAAATTCAAACCGATTGAATGGGAAAGTATGGACAATACAGAGGTTGAACCCGAAATTGAACAATACACCCGTAAATGAACAGAAGAACAATGAAAAAGATAATAGGATTATGTTGCGCGACGTTTTTATTAAGCGGTTGCCACATCTATAAATCATACGATCGTCCCGAGTCGATAGATGCCACTGGCATCTATCGTGACCCGGTTGCCGCCAACGATACATTGGCTGCTAACGATACAACCAATATGGGTAACTTGTCATGGAAGGAAATTTTCCGTGATCCGAAATTGCAGATGCTGATTGAAGAGGGATTGGCAAACAATGTAGATATGCAGGCTGCTATCCTGCGTGTAAAGGAGGCCAAGGCGTTATTGACATCAGCTCGTTTGTCTTATCTCCCTTCTTTGGCCCTTGCTCCACAAGGTTCGTTGACTAGTGTGGACAAAAGTACTCCTGTAAAGAACTATACTTTACCTGCTTCTGCAAGCTGGGAAGTTGATTTGTTCGGCAAATTGCTGAATGCCCATCGTGGCCAGAAAGCTTCTTATTTGCAAAGTAAGGCCTATCAGCAGGCAGTGCGTTCACAGTTGATTGGTGGTATAGCCAATGCTTATTATTCTTTATTGATGCTAGACCGTCAAGTCAGTGTGACCGAACAGAATGTGGCGTTAATGAAAGAAACAGTGCGCACTATGGAAGCTATGAAGGAAGCCGGTATGACTACCGAAGCTGCTGTGGCACAGAGTAAAGGGGCTTATCACCAGACGGAGGCTTCATTGGCTGACTTGAAACGCCAGGTGCGTGAAACTGAGAATTCTATCTCCGTATTGTTGGCAAAGGCTCCTCAGAACATAGACCGTGGAACATTGGAGGAACAAGTGATGCCGGCAGATTTGGCGGTGGGAGTTCCTTTACAGTTGCTTGAGAACCGGCCCGATGTAAAAGCGGCAGAATTGGCATTAGCCGACGCTTATTATACTACCAATCAGGCGCGTTCCGCTTTTTATCCCAGTGTTAATATTACAGGTACTCTAGGATGGACTAATGGTTCCAATGGTACAGTGATTTCTAATCCTGCCGTTATGCTTTGGAATGCTATCGGCTCATTGACGCAACCCATTTTCCAGCGTGGAAAATTGATTGCCAACTTGAAAGTATCGAAAGCGGAAGAACAGATTGCCAAGATGAATTATCAGCAGACTATTCTGGAAGCTGGTAAGGAAGTAAGTGATGCTTTGTTCCTGTATGATACGGCAGACAAAAAGTTGAGCGAGCACCAGGCACAGGTTTCTGAAATGCAAAAAGCGGTGGAGATGAACAATGATTTGTTTCAGGCGGGAAAGGCCACTTATCTGGAAATCATTACTGCACAACAGTCATTGCTGAGTGCCCAGTTGAACGAAGTATCCGATACTTTCCAGCGTATGCAGGCTGTTATCAATCTGTACAGCGCATTGGGCGGTGGACGTGAATAATTAACCTTAAAAATAATATGAATATGATTAGTCCGTTAGCTTATGTAGACCCGTCTGCAAAAATCGGGAAAAACGTAACTATTCACCCGTTTGCCTACATTGATAAGAATGTGGAGATAGGTGATGATAATGTAATTATGCCCAACGCCAGCATTATGAGCGGCGCACGCATCGGTAACGGAAATACCATTTATAACGGAGCTGTAATTGCTGCTACTCCGCAAGATTTTAAATATACGGGTGATGATACCATCGCCCGTATAGGTAATAATAATACCATCCGTGAGAATGCGGTTATTATTCGTGCCACTTTCGCCGGAGATGAAACTGTGGTAGGAAGCGGTAACTTTATTATGCAGGGAGCACGTATCTCACATGATGTGACCATCGGTAATAACTGTATTATTGGTAACGGTTCGCAGGTGTCAGGTTGTTGTGTAGTCGAGGATTATGCTATTCTTACTTCCAATGTACTGATGCAGGGAAAGACTCGTTTGGGGACTTATGCCGCCGTACAGGGCGGGTGTCGTTTTACCAAGGATATTCCTCCTTATTGTGTGGCAGCCCATGAGCCTACGGCTTTTTACAGCATCAATACCACCGTGTTGCAACATGAAGGTTTTTCGGAAACGGTTATTAAACATATAGCGCATGCTTTCCGTATATTGTATAAAGTGAATATATCTACAGAGGATGCATTGCGTCGTATTGAAGAACAGGTTCCGTCTAGTCCTGAAATTGTACATCTGATAGAGTTTGTCAGAAGTTCTAAGTTGGGTATTATAAAATAAATGTATCTTTGTCTCCCTTTATGTTAAGAATGAATAGCGTCAGGAAAAAAAGAATGGATAAAACGGTAGTGAAGGAACACATTGTTTTGGCAGCAGCGAAATCATTTGCCCAGAAAGGTGTCAAAACAGTGAGAATGGATGATATTGCTGCCGGATTATCTATATCTAAACGTACGCTTTATGAATTGTTTCATGACAAAGAGGATTTATTACTTGATGTCATGAAGTTACATCGGGAGGAGATGCAGGAATATATGACTCAAGTGGCTTCCAAAGCAGAGAATGTTTTGGAAGTCCTCTTGAAGTTTTTTCAAAGAAGTGCCCAGGATTTTCAGAATACAAACAGGAAATTCTTTGAGGATATTGAGAAATATCCCAAGGTAATGCGTTACATTGACGAAAGCCGGAAGGAGAATTTGGATTCGGCTATGGAATTTTATCGCAAAGGAGTGGAACAAGGCATTTTTAGAAATGATGTAAATTATAATATTGTACGCGCTATGGTATGTGAGCAGATGGATTTGTTGTTGCATTCGGAAATATGCAAGTCCTATTCGCTTGGTGAAATTTATGAAACAGTTGTATTTATGCATATGCGTGGCATTTCCACTGAAAAGGGGTTGAAGATTGTGGATAATTTTTTATTGAATTTAAAAGGAAACGAACATAATAAGTATGGTTAGAAATTAAATAAGTCACTAAATAAAGAATAATAGTTAATGAAATTTTATTGCAAACCTACGTTAACCTTGTTTTTGCTGCTTTATGTAGCAATACAAAGTGCACAAGCACAAGACACATTGAGGATTACCTTACAGGACGCAGTCCGGATAGCATTGAGCGACAATCCCACCATTAAAGTCGCCGGTCAGGAAATCCTGTTAAAGAAAGAAGCCCTGTCTCTTATACACATCTCCGAGCCCACGAGACACTGAGCGATCTCG
>ENA-UALF01000716-UALF01000716.1-human-gut-metagenome-genome-assembly--contig:-NODE-716-length-15228-cov-9.502735_pt1 | contig 15228 bp, 13 predicted proteins | sample MGYA00243698_ERZ654464 | MGnify/ENA primary metagenome ERZ654464 (study PRJEB26926, sample SAMN06164595) | human gut metagenome | biome: ENVO:00009003; feature: ENVO:2100002; material: ENVO:00002003...
CGAGATCGCTCAGTGTCTCGTGGGCTCGGAGATGTGTATAAGAGACAGCATCTGGTCGATGTAATAATACACCGAGAAGCCGATGGCGTTGGCACTGTTGTTGTAATCGGCAATGCTGTCCACCAGCTCACCCATGGCGGCGGGAGCCAGCTCAGAGGGCGGGGGCATCAGCTCACCGCCCTGAATGAGCAGTTTTTTGAACAGGGTCTGACTGCCGGAGTCCTCGCCGCGCTGGAAGGCAACGATTTCCTGATCCTTGCCGCCTACATCCTTCCAGTTGGTGATCTTTCCGGCATAGATGTCCCGCAGCTGCTGCCGGGTAAGCGCCTGCACGGGGTTGTCCTCGTTGACGATGAACACCAGCGCGTCCACTCCAATGGGCTTCTGCTCCAGCTCCACGTTGGCCTCTTGCAGCTCTTCCTTTACATAGTCCGGCGCTTCGTATACCACCAGCATCCGGGTGGTGGTGTCGTACAAGCCAAAGTTTTCCCATGCGTAGGCGGTGGTGCTCACCGTGATGCTGCTGCGGGCTTCTTCCAAGTCCATACCGGTGGTATCGGCCAGCATCTGCGCCATCAGCGGGATGCAGGCGGTGCTGCCGTCCAGCGGGGGAAAATCCTCCACGGTCAAAAACGGCGCTGCCTGCTGCACAGCAGAGGAAGCAGCAGAGGATGCAGGCTGTTCTACCACAGAGGAGGCGGTGCTGCCGGAGGGCGCATCCGTGCCCTTGCAGGCGGTCAGTACCCCGGCAGCGGAGCAGGCAGCCAGCCCCAGCAGAAAGCTGCGGCGGGAAATTTTAGCGTTTTTCATAAGAAAGCCCTCCTAACTCAATAGCCGTAACTCGGTTCATCGTCCGCAGTGGCAGACGAGAAAATACTCTGGCAGTACAGCCAGTTGCCGCTTGTGTCCATCCAGCCCACATAGAAGCCCCGTTGTGCAGCAAACACATGGTCGGGCAGGGCGTTCAGGCTGTTAGAATAGTACCCGGCGCAGCTGGCAAGCCCCTGTAATACTACCTTGCCGTCTGCGTCCAGCACATCGTATACGTTGCCGTAGGCGCTGCCCACAGCGCTGCGGCTGCCGTAGAACATGGGTCTGCCGTCGGGGTCGGTGGTCAGGTAGTTGACGTAACTGTATTTGCCCTGCAGGGCGGTCAGGTCGCTGACAAGCCCCTGCGGGCCGTACAGCCGGGTGGCGGTGGTCTCGTAGCGGTCGTTGTCCTGCAATTTCAGCCAGACGTAGCCGCTGCCGTAGTTGCTCATCCGTACCCGCTGCTGGTGCTCCACCGGCTCTACGGTGGTGTCGGTCAGCAGCTTGCCGTTGTCCTTGCTGTACACCCGCAGGCTGCCGTCCAGCGCGTAGACGGCTATGGTGTTATCGGTGGTGTTCACATCGTACAGCGGGGTCTTGGTGCCGGTTTCCAGATCATAGAGCTCGTAGCCATGATCCTCGCCGCTGTGCCATGTTACCACATAGCCCGGGAAATATTGGCTGGGCTGCTCGTCAAAGGCGGCGATCAGTCCGCGGTCCTCTGTGGTCATATCCCGCAGTTCGTACCGGCCATCGCCGGTGGAAAAGCTGGCAAGACCGCCCGGGTAGACCTGCAAAAAGCCCGTGTACTGCTCGCCGGTCTGGGTGTTATACAAAATCTGGTCGGTGGTCTCGGCTCCGGTGGCAACGTCCAGCTCCACCCAGTCGCTCAGGGTATCGCTGTCGTAGAAAAGGCGGTATGCCGAGGCGGCATCGGCGCGGTAGACGGGGGTGCTGTCCTTTTCCTGCACAACTACCCAGCGGTTCTGTTGGTAATCCATATCCCAGTCGTAATCGTCCAGCCCTTCCGGGCGGGCGTAGCAGCTGAACACCAGCTTATCGCCGCATAGGGTGCAGCTGTATGCGCCCTCCGGCACCGGCAGCGCTGCGCCGGTGGCAAGGTCGATGACCTGACAGGTGCCGTAGCCGGACTCCGGGACGTAGCCGCCATCGACAAGGCGGCTCTCCTGCAGCACCAGCAGGCCGTTTTGCAGGGTAGCGTTCTGCTCGCCCTCAAAGGACATCACCTCAGTGCCGGTCTTGTCGTACAGGGCGGTGCGGCGTCCGCCCCGGCCGGTGGGGTCGGACCAGCTGCGCAGCCAGTAGTCCGCGATGCCGGTGGCACTGTCCTCCACCAGCGAGACGTTCTCGCTGCGGGCAGCCTGATGCAGCGGGGTGCTGCCGCACAGGATGGTGGTGCTGCTCCCCGCGCGGTCATAGCAGTACAATACCCGCAGACGGTCATCGTTCAGCACGGCGGGGTCGTACAGGGGCTTGCCGCTGTCGTCCGTGGGCACGGAAACGGCAGAGCTTGCAGCGCCCGGCACGCCGGTGGCGGGCGGCAGCAGGGCACAGCCGCAGCCCAAGGTAAGGGCAAGGGCTGCGCAGACCGCCCCGCAGCCGATACGCAAGACAACACGCTTCATAAAAACCACTCCTTTGCAAATGCAGGGGCTTCATAAAACAGTATTTGCAAAAGCTCCCGCAATGGGGAAGATTTGGCGTGACTTCGGTCACGCCTTTTCTTTTGCTTCCAGTTCATCCAGAGGGATATACCCCAGCCCATCATACTTGATATGGATGTGCTGTACCCGCTTTCCGCTGGACTTATCCGGGGCATCCACATAGATGGCCGATACCAGTTCACGGAGAGCATAGGGCGTAAGTTCTTCAATATGAACGTACTTGTGCGCTTTCTGGATGACCTTTTCAATATTCTCGATTTGCTGTTCCTGTACTTCGATTTCCTGCCGGATAGAGAGAACTTCCTCTTCCAACTGCTTCTGCTCGGCATCATAGCTCTGGCTCATCATGTCAAAACGGTCATCGCTCAGCTTTCCGCTGGCGTTGTCCTCGTAGATTTTCATGAACAGCCGTTTGAGGTCTGCGATTCGCTTCTCATTCCGGGCAAGCTGCTTCTTCAGGACAGTCAGCTTTTCGGTGCTTTCCACCCGAAGCTGTTCCTCCATGACCTTGCGGAAGTAGTCCTCATGGCAAAGGATGTAGTCCGTCACCCGCTGGACATGATTCAGCACTTGGCCTTCCAGAACTTTTACCCGGATGAAGTGCCCTCTGCATTTACTTCTGTTCTTCTTGTGCAGAGCGCAGTCAAAGAAGTCTTGGTTAAAGTCCCTGTTATTGGATGAACCATACTGCATCTTGGAACCGCAGTCAGCACAATAGACCATGCCGGAAAAGATGCTGCTCTTGCCCGTTCGTGTCATGCGGTGACGCTGGCTGCGAATCTCTTGAACCTTTTCAAACACATCATCGTCAATAATGCGCTCGTGGGTATTCGGGAAGACAGCCTGATTCTCCACAGGATTCAGCCGTTGCTTCTTGTCCCAGATGGAGTTGGTGTAGGTCTTGAAGTTGACCGTGCAGCCTGTGTACTCCCGACGTTCCAGAATGCCCACAACGGTGCTATCCTTCCACGCATAGGGGTCTTCGGAGATAGCAGCCGCTGCTCTTCCGTGGCTCTGCTTGTAGGCACTCACGGTGAGCACCTTGTCCTCTTGCAGTTGCTTAGCGATTTGGGAAGGCCCACGGCCTTCCATGCACATGGAGAAGATGCGCTTCACGACCGCAGCCGCTTCTGGGTCAACAAGCCAATGCTTCGGGTTCTCCGGGTCTTTTACATAACCGTACGGCACATTGACCGTCAGCGGCACACCACGCTCTCCCTTGGCCTTCTGAACAGCCCGAATCTTGCGGCTGGTGTCACGGGCATAAAACTCGTTGAACCAGTTCTTAATGCCCGCAAAATCGTTGTTTACGCTGTTCGGGTCAATGGTGTCGTAGTTGTCGTTAATGGCAATGTAGCGAACGCCATACTGGGGAAAGGTGAAGTTTGTGTACAGACCCGTCAAGGCAGAGTTGCGCCCCAGTCGGGACAGGTCTTTCGTGATAACGATTCCTACACGCCCTGCTTCGATCTCGACCAACATACTCTGAAAGCCGGGACGGTCGTAGTTCGTGCCGGAATAGCCATCATCTACAAAGAACACCGGGTTCGGGAAGTGGTTCTTCTTGGCGTATTCCAGAAGGATAGTCTTCTGGTTCTCAATGGACAGGCTTTCGCCGAGCCGCTCGTCCTCCTGCGACAGTCGGCAGTAAAGTGCGGTGATTTTATTCGTTGCTCCAGACATTGTTGTGTCCTCCTTACTCTGTGGAGCAACTGTCAGTGCAGGATTGGTTACCGGGTCAAGTATAGCAGAATTGGGCGCAGTTGTCATTCGTCTGCACCCTCATCTTCAAATTTTTGCTGGGCGTTCTTGGCAACAATGCGCTCCAGCTTCTTCAAAAAGGACTCCTTGCCCTCATAGCTGCCGGTCACGGTGTAGGTGGTATGTCCGACTTTCTCCGTGGTGGTCAGTTCAGGAATCCAGAACGCGGACAGGTTCTTGACATGGAGATTACCGTTCTCATCCACATAGGAGCCGTGCTTCTTCTGATCTTCGGTCAAGGACTGCCGCTTGAAATAGATTTCATTTTCGGAGATGCTCACGGTCTCACTGGTCTGCTCCTTCGGGGTATCGTCATACAGCTGAGCGAAAAATGCCAGTGCATCTTCGGGTGGGTCTTCCTCCATGAGCTGCTCGAAAACTCGCTGTTCCTCTGCCGAGAGGTTGTTCCATGCGGCTTCCAACTCCTGCTCGCTGGCTGCGTTGACAAAGGCTTCGATTTCTTTTTTCATGGTGCATCCTCCTTTGGCTGCGAAAAGCGTTTTTTCAAAAAGTATGGGTTTTCGTGAGAGCAAGAATCGTCCCGTGGCCACAAATTTTCAATTCTTGAAAATTTCCTGTCCCCTTTAGGACAGCTTCTTGTTGGGGCGTGCCTGCCCCAAACCCTGCCAGATAAAAGCAAAGGGGCATTATCTGCCCCGATGCTTTTCCTTTCGCTTCTGCTGTTTCAGTTCAAACTGACGTTGCTTTTCTGCTTCGCGTTGTTTACGGCTAAGTGCTTTTCGCACCAGCTTGTTTTCTTCTCGCTGCATTTGCAACGCCTGCTGTGACTTTGTACTGATTCCTGTGGCAACTGTTTCCTTTCGGATTTTCCGTTGCAATCGCTTTGGGTTCACAGACTCTTTCTTTACAACTGTCTCAACAGATGGACTGAAGCGCAGCCGACTGTAATTCTTGAGCAGATACTCCCAGACTTCATAGTCCTTTGGTTCTGCACCAAACACGACTTTACACACTGAAAGCTTTCTTCTCTCAATACGCTCAAACACTCCAATCCAGAATGGAGCCTCAAAAAACACAGTCAGCTTTGTAGAATCAATGTCCATAACGAAACCCTCCTGAAATAAATCCTTACAGGAATGGACAACCCGGAGGGGAAGGTTACTTACCTACACCGTGCGGTGCAGACGGCTGGGCTACCTACCAGCTCTAGCATCTCTCAGGAAGAAATGCGTTGCGTTTTTATCCTGCTTTTATTATATAAAGCACATCCCTGTGCATTATATCTACCTTAATTGGTTTTCCAAGTGAAGTATACCACACTCGTGGTCAAATGACCACCCATATATACGAGAATTTGACCGTTTTACTGCGTACGTGCGTACCAACCTTCCGTACGCACGTACGCAGCGATTCGCCCGAAACGCCCCCTATACAACCGTTCCCCCTCGGAGAGCCCACTACACTTTGCAGACCACAGGGATGAAAGTGTCATAGTGGGTTATTACACTTCCGCAGAAGTGCCTTCTCCTCGCCGCAGACAGCCGGGTGTGCCTTTTGTGAGAGCTTTCTGTGCGGCGAATCTACATCGCCCACAGGCGATGTAAGCAGGGATTCCAAAGGGGCGCAGCACCCTTGGCACACGACTTTGGTACAAAGTCTAGTGTGTTACACCTTTCCAGAGGTGTATACGTTCCTGAAATGCAAAAAGCCCCATACCCAACACCTTAACGGTGCGGACATGGGACTTGATGCTTCCTCGGCCTAGCCGGGTACTCCGTAACCAATCCTGACAGGCAGTTGCCGTGTCATTTTTCGAAAACTGTTTTACGGATACCCAGCAGTCGGGAACCACCCCTTTTTTGGTATCATACGGAACTGCGGTGAAAGTTCAGCGCAGATTTGCCTTCTGGATCAGACTGCGGATATGGTGGACCAGCATCTCGATGGCGGGGCCGTTTTCACCGCCATTGGGGATGATGATATCGGCGTTGCGCTTGCTGGGTTCCACAAAAGCCTCGTGCATGGGCTTGACGGTGGCGCGGTACTGGGCGATGACGCTGTCCAGAGAGCGGCCCCGCTCCTTGACATCTCGTAGGATGCGGCGGAGGATCCGCTCGTCCGCATCGGTGTCTACATAGATCTTGTAATCAAATAGGCTGCACAGCTCCGGCTCAGCCAGGGGCAGAATGCCCTCCACGATGAGGACGGGGGCGGGCTCGATGTGCTGCACCTCGCTGCTGCGGTTGTGGTTGGCGTAATCGTACACGGGGCAGTCGATGGCGCGGCCCGCTTTCAGCTCCTTCAGGTGCTGGATGAGCAGGTCGTTGTCGAACGCGTCCGGGTGGTCATAGTTCAGCTTGCAGCGCTCTGAAAAAGGCAGTTCATCGTGGCGCTTGTAGTAGCTGTCGTGGGAGATCAGACGCACCTCGTCCTCCCCGAACCGCTCCTTGAGCCGGTAAGCCAGCGTGGTCTTGCCGCTGCCCGAGCCGCCTGCGATGCCGATGATCAGATTGTTCATATCCCAAAATCCTCCCGCCTGCCGATTCCGGTAGAAAAACCGGTCAGAATAAGCTATAATAGGTATATTGTTGGGGAACACCCCTGTTTCTCACTGCTTATGATATCACAAATCCACTGTTTTTGACAGAGTAAGAGGAAAATTGATGAAAAAGATCATTCCGGCCCCGTATATCGACCAGACTGCCCGCTGGGTGAACGGCTGCGAGAGCATCAGCAGCGTGATGCTGCTGCAGGCTGTGGGCATCCCCATTGACCCGGATGTGTTCATTGAGCGCGACCTGCCCCACGCCCCCTACTGGGAACAGGAGGGCAGGCTCTACGGGCCTGACCCGATGTTCGTCTACCCCGGTGACCCCCACGACCACACCGGGTACGGCTGCTATGCCCCCTGCATCGTGCAGGCCTTGCAGAGCGCGTTGAAGCATGAAGGCGCGGCGGACCGGTTCGAGGTGCTGGACGTGAGCGGTGAGACCGCAGCGCAGCTGTGCCGGTTCATTGACGAGGGAATGCCGGTGGTGTTCTGGGCAACGCTGGATTTTACCACGGTGCCCGAGGAGCGGGATCACTGGCTGCTGGCCGATGGCACCGACTTTGCCTGGAAGTGCCACGAGCACTGCCTGCTGCTGGTGGGCTACGATGAGGAAAACTACTGGTTCAATGACCCGTGGCATGACCATGGGGTCTGCGCCCAGCCCAAGGAGCTGGTGGAGCGCTGCCACGCGGCACAGGACTCCTATGCGGTGACCCTGCGGCGGAAATAAGAAAGGCGGAACATGAAAACAGAGAAACTGAAACAGAACGTCAAGGGCTATGTTCATCAGTTTGAGGACGGCGGCCTGCGGCTGCTGAGAAAGGGGCAGAAGGGTGTGATCCACGCCATCTTCAGCCGCTTTGGCCTGGTGCTGATCCTGCTGCTGCTGCAGGTGGGGCTGTTGTTCAGCATCTTCCGGTGGTTCGGCAACCTGTGGCCCCATTACTTTGGCGGCAGCGTGGTCGTTACATCGGCTATGGTCATCTACCTGCTCAACAGCAAGATGGACAACAGCGCCAAGATCACCTGGATGGTGGTGGTTGCCATTGCGCCGGTGGTGGGCATTCCGATGTTCTTCTATGTCAAGAGCAATTTCGGGCACAACATCCTGCGCAAACGGCTGCTGGAGCTGGAGGACCAGCTGCGCGGCTGGCTGCCGCAGAGCCAAAAGGCAGTGGAGCAGCTGAAAGCGCTTGAACCCGGCGCAGCTTCGCTGGCAAAGTACCTGTATGGGCGGGGCGGCGGCTTTCCGGTGTACCAGAACACCGCCATGACCTATTTTCCCGGCGGCGAGGCAAAGTTTGAGGAACTGCTGCGCCAGCTGGAAACGGCAGAAGCATATATCTTTGTGGAGTATTTCATCATCGACGAGGGCCTGATGTGGGGCAAGATCCTGGAAGTGCTGGCCCGCAAGGCGCTGCAGGGCGTGGATGTCCGGGTGATGTACGACGGTACCTGTGAGTTCTCCACCCTGCCCCGCAATTACCCCCGGCTGCTGGAGAAGCTGAACATCCAGTGCAAGGTGTTCAGCCCGGTGCAGCCGTTCGTCTCCACCCATTACAATTACCGCGACCACCGGAAAATTCTTGTCATTGACGGGCGGGTCGGTTTTACCGGCGGCGTGAATCTTGCCGATGAGTACATCAACCACATCCAGAAGCATGGCCGCTGGAAGGATGCCGCCGTGATGCTGGAGGGCGAGGCAGTCCGTTCGCTGACGGCTCAGTTTCTGCAGATGTGGGGCATCCTGAAGGAGCCGGAATATGAGCAGTTCCTGACCCGGCCCATTCCGGTGCCGGAAAATGCAAAGGGCGTGGCGGCTCCCTACGGGGACTGTCCGCTGGACGGCGAGCGGGTAGGTGAGATGGTCTATATCGACCTGCTCAACCGGGCCAGGGATTACATCCACATTATGACCCCCTACCTCATTCTGGACGGCGAACTGGAGACCGCCCTGAAATTTGCCGCTGAACGGGGCGTGGATGTCCACCTGATCCTGCCCGGAAAGCCGGACAAGCGGTTCCCCTACGCACTGGCAAAGAGCCACTATTCGGCCCTGCTGGATTCGGGCGTGAAGATCAGCGAGTGGAGCCCTGGTTTTGTCCATGCAAAGGTGTTCGTGGTGGACGGCAGGGAAGCGGTGGTGGGCACCATCAATCTGGACTACCGCAGCCTGTACCATCACTTTGAGGATGCCGTCTGGATGGTGGATGCTCCCTGCATCCGGGACATTGAGCAGGATTTCCAGCACACGCTGGAACAGTGCCGCACGGTGGAAAATACCTCGGCCAGCATCTGGCAGAAGCATTATCTGCTCCGTGCCACCGGAATGCTGCTCAAGGTCATTGCACCGCTGCTGTAACAGCTGAATTACAGAGCAACAGCCCCCTCAGGCTATTATGACCCGAGGGGGCTGTTGTTTTGTATGATCCTTATCTGGGGTAGCACAGCGCCAGCTTGGAATAAAAATCTTCCAGTGCAAAACGAACATCCAGATCGTGATAGACACGGATGGTTTTGCGGTCAGAAGCTTCAGCATAGGTCAGGCTGGGCAGGAGCACAGGGGCCGGGCGGAGTGTCCAGTGCCCCCGGAATCCATTCTCCAGCAGGACGGCGGCGGTAGTGTTGTCGCCCAAAGTCCAATTGCCCCCGGTGCGCAGAGGAAAGCGGGGATCGTATTCGGAGGGGTACTCGTCCATCAGCTGCCGAAATAGATAGGCTCCCACTTCGCCGCAGGGCCGTACCCGAAGCGCCAATTCGGAAAGGGATACCTCGAATCTGGCGTAGACATCCTGTGGGATCTGCCAGACCGTGACAGCGCTGTCCAACAGGACGCGGCAGGCGATGGGGTCTTGCTGAACATTGAATTCCGGTCGTCCGGCGGGATAGGGGCCGCCGCCGTTCCAGAGCACCGTCATGCGGGACGCGATCTCCGGGGCACGGTTCAGGGCGGCGGCAATGTTTGTCATAGCGCCCTGGGCCGCAATGTACAGGGGAGCCGGGTCATCCCGCAGAGCCTCCTGGATCAGAAACTCGACGGCTTCACAGTCGGGAGCATCCTCCGGGGAGGCGAGAGGGGCAGTACAGCCATGAAGAACAGGAACATCGTCGATGTGTGCGGCGTTCAGCAGGCGGCATACCTCCCGGTAACTGCGTTCCATGCTGTGGGGCGGAAGACCCCTTTGGGTGGTTTTGACCTCGAAATGGGCGGCACAGATACCACGCACATCAAATTGCGGAGTGAGCAGATGGTGCAGGATGGCAAAGTCATCATCGCCTTCGTTTTTTGCATCGGTGTCAATGATGACCCGCACCCGGCAGGCCTCCGGCGGTGCAAATCCCAGCCGCGCAAGAAGTTCAGAGCGTTCCATGTTGTGTTCCCTCAGTTCAGCTTTGCCAGAGCTTCGTTCAGTGCGGCCAGCTTTTCTTCATCGAACATTTTGTTGCTGTAGAATTGCAGATTGTTCACCGAAATGCCCCGGGAGCCGGGCTCCTGCTGCACATATTGGGCCAGCTCCGGCAGCAGCTGCTGGATCAGGGCAGCGGACTGAGGAGTGTCCAGCAGGGTGCCAATCTTCATATCAAGACAGAATTCCTTGACTTCCTCCGGGGCGGGCACCAGCACGTCGTGGTTGAAAATGTGGTTCAGGAAGCCGAGTGCCATGCCCTGCCACACTGCGGATTCCGGGTTTTCCGGGTTGTGGGGATTGGCAATGTGGCGGCTGCCGGTGGAGAAGCCGTGGTCGCCGTAAGCAAAGATATGCATCTCATAGGGGATCTTCCGCTCTGCCAGCAGGGTGGCAAACTGCAGGGACTGCGTGGCGGGCACCAGATGGTCGCCCTGAGTGGCAAAAAGGAAGGTAGGGGGAGTCTGGTCATCCACCTGCTGCAGCAGGTCCGGCAGCTCCATGCCCAACGCCTTGCCCGGGACGCTGAACACAGCGTAGCCCAGCAGCATGGCCGCAGGACGGACCCGGCCCATGGTGCCCACCGAGGCGGCAAGATGCCCGCCGGCAGAGAAGCCTACCACGGCGATCTGCTCCGGGTCGATGTGCAGGTCACCTGCGTTCTGGTGCAGGTAGTCCATGGCCTCCTGCGCTTCGGCAAAGGCATTGGTATAGACCTCCTCCACCGGACAGTTCTGGGAGACACTGTACCGCAGCACAAAGGCATTGTAGCCTGCATTTAGGAAGGCCAGCGCTACAGGATCGGCTTCCCGGTCTGAGTAGAAGGCATAGGCTCCACCCGGAAAGATCAGGATCGCAGGGCAGCGATCCAGAGCAGGCATTTCGGTGCAGGGATCCTGCAGGTAGCAGGTCAGCTGGGCATTGTGGGCCCCCATGGGGATCTGAGTGATTTTCATAGTTGGCTCCTTTTTCCTGTAATAAAACGGGCTTTCGTACAGATAACCCCAAAAGGCAGGGGGGTCCCTGTGCGAAAGCCCAAAATCGACTTTGTTATTCTGATATCAATATAGCAGATAGCAGAAACACTGTCAAGGAGATTTACTGGTATTCTTTTTCCATCGAGAAGCCCCGGCCGCTGACTTCGGTCACGCGGCTGACGATGAGGAAACAGGCGGGGTCGATGGAATGGACCAGCTTTTCCAGCCGGGGCAGCTCCCGGTTGGAGATGACGCTGAGCAGCACCTCGCTGGGCTCGCCGGTGTAGCCGCCCTCGCCGTGGAGCACGGTCACGCCGCGGTCGATCTCAGCCAGAATGGCGGTGCGGATCTCATCTGACCGGGTGCTGATGATCTTGACCTCGGTGCGGCTGTCGCCCAGCATCAGCATCTTGTCCATGACGATGGTGTGGGTGATGACCAGCACGATGCCGTAGAGCACCTGCTCCGGCTGGCTGAACGCCGCCTGCACCAGCAGGATGGCGATATCAAAGAGCATCATGGTGATGGACACCGGCCAGCGGAACCATTTCTGCAGCACCAGCGGAGGGATATCCATGCCGCCGGTGGAAGCGCCCGCCCGGATGACCATGCCCAGCGCAACGCCGATGCCCAGACCCGAGAAGATGGTACAGAGGAAGATGTCCTCAGTCAGCACCCGGCCGTCCAGCAGCCGCTCAAACAGCGCCAGAAAGGCGGGGCTCAGCACGCTGCTGGCAAGGGTGTTCAGTGCGAACTTCTTGCCCAGCACCGCCCAGCCCCACACCAGCATGGACATGTTGAAGAGGAAGAGGAAACCGGAGACGGAGAGCCCCGTCAGCCGCCCGAAGGCCAGCGCGATGCCGGTGGCACCGCCCGTGATGAGCCCTGCGGGTTCCAGAAACAGGGCCACTGCCAGCGAATACAGTGCGTTGCCCAGGATGATAGCCAGACTGTTCAGCAAAAGCTGCTGCCAGCGACGAGTAGATTTCATAGCAGTACCTCCCATACTATCCTTATAATACAGGAAAAGTGAGAAAAAAGCCAGAACCTCTCAGGCGCTTTGCGCCAGCTCCCCTGGTAGGGGAGCCAAGCTGCGTACTGCTATTCTTGCCTCTCCTATTAGGAGAGGTGTCTGCGAAGCAGACGGAGAGGTTTTATTACTCCTCGTCCAGCAGCCGCAGACCCGCCGTATCGGTCACGGGCAGGGAGAACACGATGGCTCCCGCCTTGGGGCCTGCCCCCTGCATGATGGCCTGCATGATCTGGTTTTTCAGGGTGGTGCGGGACACGATGAGCACCAGCTCCTTCTCGTTGACCAGCTCCACCCCCATAAAGTGGGCGGCACCCTCCATGCCGGTGCCCTTTGCGTGGATGACGGTGCCGCCGCCAGCTCCGGCGGCGCGGGCCGCGTCCATGATGGAGCCGGTGTGGCCCTGATTGGCAATGACGAGCAGCAGCTCATAGCGGGTATCCTTCAAGGTGCTTTCCTCCTTCAGTGCAAAGGTCTGGTGTTCGGTCAGGAATTGCAGCGCCCGCTTGCCGCCGATGCTGCTGACCGGGATGATGAACGCGATGCCGGTGCCCGGTACATCGATGCGCATTTTACGGCGCAGGTCTTTTTGCAGGCCGGGCCAGGTCTCGGCGGTGATCATGGCAAAGAGCACGGCCTTTTCGGTCTGCTCCAGCCCCAGGGTGGAAAGGGTCTCCCGCACCGCCGTGCCTGCACCCACCGTGCGCAGGCTGACCGTGATGCCGTGCTCCTCGTAAAGGGCCAGAAAGGCATCGGTGGAGTGGCGGTCGGTGATGGTGATGAGCCAGTATAAAGTATTCACAGCAGGACCTCCTTACAGCTCGATGATGGCATCATCCGGCAGGTCGGCAAAGGCCAGCGCGGCGGCGGACACAGGCTGTGCCTGCCGGGCCCGGCGCTGCTTGAGCTGGGCCATCAGACCCATGAGCTGCACCGTGATGAGGGGGGTCATGGCGACCATGGCCACCACGCCGAAGGCATCGGTGACGATATTGCCGCCCACAGCCACACAGGCACCCTGTGCCAGCGGCAGCAGGAAGGTGGCCGTCATGGGGCCGGAAGCAACGCCGCCCGCGTCAAAGGCGATGGCGGTGTAGAGCTTGGGCACCACGAAGGAGATGCCAATGGCAAAGGCATAGCCCGGGATGAGGAACCACAGGATGGAGATGCCGGTGAGCACCCGTACCATGGCAAGACCCACCGAGAGGGAAACGCCTGCCGAGAGGGCCGCGCCCATGGTGCTGGCGGAGATGGCACCGTCGGTCACTTCCTCGACCTGCTTGTTCAGCACATAGACGGCGGGCTCGGCCTTGACGATGAAGTAGCCGATGAGCATCCCGATGGGCACCAGCAGCCAGCGGAAGCTCTGGCCTGCCAGCACCTGACCCAGATAATTACCGGCGGGCATAAAGCCGATGTTTGCGCCTGCGAGGAATAACACAAGACCGATATAAGTATAGGCAAGGCCCACGCCGATGCGGCCCAGCGTCCGCCGGTCGAGCTTGAGGGCCGCCAGCTGGAACACGCCGAACATGGCGATGATGGGCAGCAGGGAGGTGGCGATCTCCTTGATGTAGGTGGGCAGGCCCTCGTGGAAGAGCTGCCACAGTTCCACGGAATCGCTGACGTTGGGCAGGATGGGCGGAACGTAGGTGCTGTCGCTGGCCTGGAACGCAATGCCCAGAATGAGCACCGCCAGAATGGGGCCGATGGAGCAGAGCGCCACCAGACCAAAGCTGTCGTCCGCGGCATGGCGGTCGGAACGGATGGCGGCCACGCCGACACCCAGCGCCATGATGAAGGGAACGGTGATGGGGCCGGTGGTCACGCCGCCGGAATCAAAGGCCACGGAAAGAAATTCCTTTGGCACAAAGGCGGCCAGCACAAAGATGAGCCCGTAGAATACCACCAGCAGCTTGGGCAGGGCAATGCCCAGCAGCATACGCAGGAAGGCGACCACAAGGAACAGCCCCACGCCTGCCGCCACCGAGAGGATGAGGGTCATGTTGGGGATGGAGGGCACCTGATTGGCCAATACCTGTAAGTCGGGCTCCGAAATGGTGATGAGGAAGCCCAGCAGAAAACCGACACCGATGATGAGCGGCACGCTCCGGCTTTTGGTGAGCATTGCGCCCACCCGCTCGCCCATGGGGCTCATGCTCATCTCCGCGCCCAGCGTAAAGAACATGATGCCCACAATGATCATAGCCGCGCCCAGCAGGAAGCAGAGCAGGATGCTGGGGGAGACGGGAGCAATGGAGAAGCAGAGCACCAGCACAATGGCCACGATGGGCAGCACCGCCTGAAGCGCTTCCAATAATTTTTCCCGCAGTTTGGGGATGGATGCCTTGAGAATAATGTCCACCGACCTTTCGAGAAAATATTTCCGCAGTGTACAAAACGCATGCAGATATATGAATAGTATACCGAAAAGCGGAAAAAGGGGTCAACTAAGAAACGGTAAAGATGGATAAATGGGCGCAAAATTTACAAATTGGAAATCAAATGGAAACCGATGAGAAATAAAACGCCCGGCGGGACAGACCAGCCGGGCGGGAAAAGCATTATTTGACTTCCTGTTTGCCCAGAACGTCTGAGGTGGGGGTCTGGAAGGTGGGGATGTCGGCGTAGGGATCGGGGGTCGTATCTGCAGGCAGGCTCTTCATGTACTTGTCCATGGATTCGGCCACCTGCTTGGCAATGGCCACGGCCTCGACCACGGTACGGGCACCCATAACGGCATCGCCGCCGGCAAACACGCCCTCGCGGGTGGTGCTGCCGTCCTCGCTGACGGTCAGCAGGCCCTTCTGGTTGGTCTCGATGCCGGTGGTGGTCTTGACGAGGTTGCTCTCCGAGCCCTGGCTCACCGAGACGATGACGCCGGTGTGGGGGTAGAAGGTCTCGCTGCCCTCCACCTGCGTAAATTTACCGTCCTCGCCCTTGACGGTATCGCGGCAGATCAGGCCGTTCTCCCGGATCTCCACCGGTGCCTTGCAGAAGCGGAAGCCCACGCCCTCCAGCTTTGCATAGCTCACCTCGTACTCGG
>ENA-UALF01000736-UALF01000736.1-human-gut-metagenome-genome-assembly--contig:-NODE-736-length-14972-cov-10.879869_pt1 | contig 14972 bp, 13 predicted proteins | sample MGYA00243698_ERZ654464 | MGnify/ENA primary metagenome ERZ654464 (study PRJEB26926, sample SAMN06164595) | human gut metagenome | biome: ENVO:00009003; feature: ENVO:2100002; material: ENVO:00002003...
TGAATGAGCACGGAATCCCTTATCCGGAAGAATACGAAATAGACTAACTATTATTTAAGGGTCTGGTGTTATACCAGACCCTATCTCATACCCTCAAGTTAGCCCCTCATGAAAGCCCCTCTTCTCAGCCCCTCACGAAGAACCCTCAACAACTATGCTATTTTTTATGCAAAACCCTCACGAAAGACCCTCAACAAGTTTGGCAAACCCTCAACAACTTTGATTATCCGTAAAAAAGAAGCTGAATTAGTAGACTCAGCTTCCCTTTTATACCTATTATTTTGATTAATTACTAATTACCGCTTGCAGATATTCCACAGCTATTTCCTTTAATTTTTCTATACTGTCTACGCCGACAACAGCATATTTCTCATTTCCATAATAGAAATATATCACGTATCTTTGTTTGCCGTTCTCTTCCTCTTTTTCAAAAACCTCTAAATTTATACCATCATTTTCAAATTCTTCACAAAATACATACCCCGGATAAGTTTCTCTTACTCGTAAAATTTCTTGTCTGTATATCTTAATTTCAAAATATAATATCTCCGCTTTTTCTTTTTCGAAAAAATCATATATTGTATCTGATTTATCCGTCTTAACCACTTCAATGCGACTTAAGTTATACTCCGATCCAGCTAAACTGCTAATTTCAAGTGGTATCTTGGCATATTGAACATACGGATCCGGGACGTCTTCTATATTGTAATAATTCTCTTCAGTACGCTTTTCCGAATCTCTGCTTCCTCCCTCTGGTGCCGTTATTTTCGTCGTCCCTTCCTCATTCTTATCCATCCACCAGAAGAAGCCACCGTGTTTCTCTGCATTTACTGCCATCTGCCAGGAACCACCCAGCATTATAACAATCAGTGCCACTGCTGTCACCACAGCAATTCTGTGTTTGTGAAAATACCAAAGGAATTGGTGCATCCGCCCTTCCTTTTTCTCAGGCTTCGTTTTGCGGTTCTCCTCACTTTTCTTTCCATCTGCCGCCAGAATCCTTTCCTCTTCCTGACGTTTCTCACAATACTTCCAGAAGCTGTCCAGTGCTTCCTCCACCGGCAATTCTTCCTCTTTCTCTTCACCTTTCAGGCTATCCAACAGCTTCAATAACGTCTGAACTTCATCCGCATCAAATTCCTCGTCGGAAGCCTCCATTGTATACCAGTCTAACCGCTTCGTAACTTCCCTGATCAGACTTTCTTTATCCTGTTTCTTCATTACTGTTCCGTTCCCTTCTCTATCGCATCATCCGGCGTTGCTGCCGAATGACTGTCCCTCTCTATATATCATTGTCTCTTTTTTGTCATTTCTTACAGACTTTTTTTGCTTTTTGTCGAATATTTTTCCATCGTATAGGCATTGGGCTATTTTGCCACGCAATCTGCTGAGTCGTACACTCATATTGTTCTCAGAAATATTCTCCAATTTCGCCATTTCCGATATTTTATATCCTGCCACAAAATATCTCGAGAAACGCGTCTTCTCTTCTTCGTCCAGTTCCGCTTCCAGGACCATGTCTAATTCTGCTTTTCCGTATTCGTCTTTCGCAACAACATGTTCATGGTCATCGTGATCATCCAACGAGGTTTCACATTCCAGCTTCTTTATTTTCCTGTTGAACTCCTGTATCTTATGCCTCGCGGTCTCCAATAGCCATCCCGTCTGATTCGGATGATCTTTCAGAATATCCCACTTTTTGTACGCCAGGTAGAATGTTTCCTGCATGACATCCTGTGCCAACGACTTATCAAGTATCCGATATCTGATAAAATTATACACTATGGCTTCATTTCTGCGAAACATTTCATTGAATTCTAGATGGTCTGCTGCTGTCTCTTCTGTCTTGTTTTTATGCATCTGTCATTCCCCCATATAAATGGTTTCATCCTTCTTAAAAATATTTACTTTATAATTTAACATTTATCCCTATATTAAATATAGATGGTTTTACAATGTGAGAAAAATTTGTTTTTCATATCTTTATATTTTACTTTCCGTAGATTTTCTGTCAATTTCTTCCCATCGACAAATATCGAAAAATTTTGCTTTTTTTATTGTTGACAAACGGTATCTCTTTTGTTAGAATGAATCACGGTGATTGCGTTAGCAGTCACGTGATGCTGCTGTGGCTCAGTCGGTAGAGCGTCGCATTGGTAGTGCGGAGGTCACGGGTCCGATTCCCGTCAGCAGCTCTTCTTTAAAAAGTATGATCTTAAAAGTGTTAAACTTTTAAGATCATTTTTTATTTCTCTATTTGATAGCTTCCAACAACTGATGTACGGATACTTCCAATACTTCCGCTATATCCAATATTACCTCCAGAGAAAACGGCTGGTCACAATTGGGAGCCTCTATTTTGGTAAGGTAACTGATACTGATGCATGCTCTATCTGCCAGTTGTTCCTGCGTAAGACCTCTGAGTTTTCGGTATTTGCAGATTGTCTGACCTATGTTCTTATACTCCTGCGAATGCTTTTGACTCATTTTTCCATCTCCTATATCTACCATTACAATTCTAATAGATAATGCGGAAAGGAAAATTTCAGTTATAGTGAAAGTTTTGCATAATAAAAAATACCGGTCTTATTTCTCCGCTATTTACGGATTATTAAGACCGGTATTTGTATCATTCTTTCATTAGCAATTAATCCCGACGTAGTGTAAACTTTCCTACCAGATCGTTTAATGCATATGCCTGTGCGGATAATTCCTCACTGGTAGCAGACGATTCCTCTGCTGACGCAGAGTTCGACTGCACTACTTCCGATATCTGATTCACACCAAGTTCTGCCTGTTGCATCGCCTGTGCCTGCGTAGCAGACTCTTCACTCAATCGTTTTGCATCTGTCGCAATCTCCTTGACTCCCGTAACGATCTGCTCCAGAGATTCCGCTGCTGCCTCCGCTGCCTGGTTGCCATTCTTGATCTCCTGCAGCGATCCCTCGATCAGGCTTCTGGTATCTACTGCCGACTGTGCACTCTGTTCGGCCAGTTTACGGATCTGTTCTGCCACCACTGCAAATCCCCGTCCGGCTTCTCCTGCTCTGGCCGCCTCAATTGCCGCATTCAGAGACAACAGGTTCGTCTGACTCGCAATATCTTCAATGTCAGCAATAATATTCTGTATCTTTTTAGATGTTTCATTGATTCGGTCCATTTCCTCCATCAATGACCTCATCTGCATATGCCCTGCATCCGCCTGCTGTGCATAATTCTCAGCCTTTTCCGTCGTCTTCTGCAGTTCACCGGCTGTACGGGACACGGCGTCTGTGATATTCGTAATGGTTGCCGTCAGTTCTTCCACAGATCCTGCCTGATCTGTTGCTCCTTCTGCCAACGCCTGGGCAGATTGTGCAAGATTCTCCGATCCTGCTGATACCTGCTTTGCAGCCTCTTCGACCTGCTGTAAGGTACTGTTCATCTGTCGGTTCATCTTACGCATGGCATCTTTCAGTGCCACAAACTGTCCTACATATTTCTCTTCGATCTTAGTACCGATGGCATAATTACCCTCCGCCATCTGTCCCAACAATTCTCCTGCGTCCGTAATGATCAGATTCAGGTCGGCAGCCATGCCTTTTGCGACCTGTATCATATAGGATATCTCATCTTTCGTGTTGCTGTCCGGGAATGCACTCTCCAAATCCCCCTGTGCAAAAGTCTGAAGTCGATCCGCAAGCGCTATCATCGGTTCTTCGATATCTCCCGCCATTTTCTTGCCTAATATCACAGAACTCCAGAAAGAAGTCACTACGATAGTCAGAATCGCGATCAGCATAATAAACTCCATATGACGCAGATTTGCCTCCGCCTGATCTCCTTTTTCGACGCACAGGTTCATCAAGTCTACAAATTCCGCGTATATCCGTTCGTACTGTGCGGTCAGATCTCCGGTATCCAGATCCTGCGCCTGCAGATATCCGTCCTCGTCATCGGAGGTAGCCAGTTCCAGCACCTGTGCATCCAGATCCCAGTACCCGTCCAGTTCCTGCAATACTTTATTATAGGCATCCCTGCCTTCGGTGAATTTGAGTGAGCGGTTCAATTCATCCATGTAAGTCTCAAACGCTGCCTTTTTCTGGTCATGCAGTTCGATCTGCTTTTCTATTACTGCTTTGTCATCATAGCCTACTACTGCACGTAATGCGCTCCGGCTCTCCGAAAATGCCGCGACCGCTTTACCGATATCTCCCTGTGTAAATCCGTATCGGCTCAATGCCTTTTCATACTGCATCGCTGCGATCAGTAGTGCTACGATTCCAATAACTGCCGCAATCGCACCGATTATTGCTACTTTCACAAATCCTTTCGTCAGTCGCTTTTTAATACCTTGTTGCTTTTGTGTTGCCATATAAAGCTCCCCCCTAGTCTTATCAGTTAAATAAGCTGCCGTGATCTGCATCTATATAACCAATAATAGCACATCTCCTTTTATTGTTCAACTGTACAAAAGAATTAGAAATCAAATTTGATTACTACTCTAGACCATACTTCTTCCGCATTGCCAGCAACACTTTCGGCTCATTCTTCAGGTACAGTTCTCTGTCTTCCTTACACAGATTCTGGAACGAATACTTCACATATCCCCTGCCAAATGGATCAGAATTAATTTATCCCATATTTCTTTTTCATTGTCTTTAAGATTTCGGGTTCTCCAAACAAAGCAATCTTATCTCCATCACCGCCAGCAATCATACTATTTATCAGCTTTACCAGTTGGCTTTCACCTTCTGCTCTGCCTTCTTCTCTGACGTCGTCATCATGTAACAGTTCTTTCATGTACTCCGACCTCCATTCCTCATTCTTACGTGCCATACGCACTGCTTCATCAATTCTCCGGCTCAGGTCTCCTCCGACCTTCCCGGTTCTGATATAATCATATAACTCGCGCAGATTCTCCGGCACTTTCTCAGGTTCTGCAACACAGTTATAAAAAATCTTCTCCGTCCCATCCATCAGGTACAGCTCTCTGTCTTCCTTGCACAGATTCTGAAAAGAATACTTCGCATATCCCCTGCCAAATGGATCAAAGGTACACAAGAACAGCACTCTTCCCTCCGGTAGTTCCCGATAGGATTTCCCCTTACTCAGATGATCCGTATCCATCGTAGACTGGTAAAATCTGCTCCGTTTCGGCAGTTCCAGCTTCTCCACCGGCTGATGGTTCTGATTCTGCATCTCCGCATCGTACATGCGCTTTTTATCCCGCGTATATATATCCAGACGGATCGGCTTACCACCCGAAGTATACCGGAACTCCCGCTGTGGCTGGACATCCTCCAGTTCCCCTACCTTTTCCTCCAGCAGCTGTTCCAGCACATCCTGGCAAAGCACCTTATCGCCCATCGTCTTACCAAACATAAAATCATCCGAAATCGTCAATTCCTCGTATCGTTTTACCATCCGTATTCTCCTCTCACACGTATGCAGGAGAATAAACAACGGCAATACACAGAACAAACGCTCTGTCCTTCATCATCTCCTGCTCTATTGTATTAAATGGGGTAAATAAGCAGGAATTCCTCTGAAGTCACAGATATCAACTTACGCTGATTTAGAAATTTGAAATAGAAAAAAACTGCTTACAAGCAGAGAATAGCAGACACCTTTATAATTGTCAATGTAGCAAAATAGCCAAATCTGCACTTTGTTAAATTTAGACAATATGGCAGCTATTATAGGTATAAGAATTTTCCCCGGAAGTTGACGTTTATTTTGCGTAGGTAAAGCATGTCAAATGACATAGTCATGCTTTGTGTATAGCCGATACCTGTTTAAAAACTATGCAAAAAATTTATCTTCCAACATTAAACACAGACAATGATAAATAGGTAGGTGCAGTTCCTGAATCATATAAGTCTCCGTCTGAGGAGCTTTGATACATACATCGCTCATATCCATTAACCTGCTATCTTTTGCTCCAGTCAATCCAATGACCTTCATTCCCTTAGCGTGCGCAGTTGTTGCTGCAAACAACATATTTTTGCTATTGCCACTGGTGGAAATGCCCAGAAATACATCCCCTGGCTTTCCGTAGCCATTAATCTGTTGTGCAAAGCAGAGCAACGGCTCACAGTCATTCATTAAAAACATTAATAAAGTAAATAGGATGAGGTTGCTTTAGCACGGACCAAATTGGGAGACACGGTAGTCCGTAGAATTTCATGAGGTTATACTGTTGGGGTTCACGCAGGATGAAATGGCTGAAAAAATAGACCGTGCCGCTAAATATTATGCCGATATCGAACGCGGCAGCTGTGGTATGAGTGTAGAAACTCTGATGGCACTTTCCGAAGCTTTAGATATGTCACTGGATTATATTATTTACGGAAAAGAAATCAATGAAAACGGATACCCCGGGCAAACAGCCGAAGTATCCGCTATTTTAACTATGCTGAATAATTCCGAGCAAAGAGACCGAGATTATGCGCTCAGGCTCTTGAAGCTTTTTCTGGCTTATCAGAAATAAAGTCCTGACTAGTTAAATCCGAACAGCTTCTGACAGATCTTGTATCCTTCCACAGAAAGCTTACGACCGCCTCTTCCGGGCAGGTTCATGGTTCCGCCCATGATGCCGTTACGCATCCATAGGTAGAGTCTCTTGTCTTTTTCTTTCAGGTACTCCCACAGTTCTTTCTTTTTCTCCAGATGCTCAGGAGTGCCGGAACGGATCAGCAGCACAGAGGATACTGTCATGATAATCTCTAAATAATTGCGCATATACTGATACAGGCGTCTGTTTTTGACCAGTTCTGCTTTTCTGCCTACCAGATAATCGATCATCAGCCTGGTCACACGGATCTGCTGGTCGATCCTGGAGATCATGACCGTCTCGTTCACGGACTGATCCTGTCTTCCTATATAATATCTGTAGAAATTCACATCCAGATAATACATATTCTTCACATAGGGAAGCGGCTCGAATACATACAGATTATCTACATAGAAGGTATGCTCGGGAAGCTTCAGTCCGCATTCCTGGAGCAGCCTGGTACGGAAGATCACGGAATGCATCAATATGTAATGTCCCTTGATAAAATGATGGCAGTCTGCCCAGGTAAACATCTTCTCCACCGGCAGAATATGGCGATACTGAATCACCTTTTTACGGCGCTCGCCTTCTTTTTCATAAACATAATTGCTGATGAGCATGTCCAGTGCCTGACCGCCTCCTGCCAGCTCCCGCAGAGTGTCCAGAATCTTAAAATATGCATCCTGCTTCACCCAGTCATCGCTGTCCACTACTTTAAAATACAGTCCCTTGGCATTGGCGATTCCGGTATTCACTGCAGAGCCATGTCCGCCGTTCTCCTTATGGATAGCACGGACAATGGTAGGGAACTGTGCCTCATATTCATCTGCGATCTCTGCGGTACGATCCTTGGTGGATCCGTCATCAATGATCAGGATCTCTACATCCTCACCGCCGACGAGCAGAGAATCAATACATTTTCTCATATACTTTTCAGAATTGTAGCAGGGAATTGCTATGGAAAGTAATTTCATATCGCTGTCCTTTCTTATATACAATGATACCAGTGTCAAAAGGTCTAAGCCCACATGAGCTTGCTCATAAGTCGGTGAAAGACCTTGGGTAGGATCGTTCCGTGCTGCCGCCCGGCTGTCAGCCTTCCTCTCTTGGGATTCCAAGCTGCATGCGTAGACCCTTCGCATAGACTGCAAATGCCGAAGGAATGGGATATCTGTCTTTCGTCTCCCGGGGTTCAATATAGATCCAGTCTGCAGAATCCGGTCCCGCCTTCTTCGGTGCGAGCTCATCCACCCGGATGAGGTATCCCTTCATATGCCATTCCCTGTGGGAGAAAATATGCTTTGCATCCTCTAACGGCTGGATCCTGAGTACCTGCAGTCCGTTCTCTGTCAGATATTCCTTCACTTCTTCCGCCGTACAGAATCCCTTCATTGACGGAAACTCATACATTCCGGCGAGCAGCCCCTTAGCCGGCCGCTTGTGCAGCACCGCAAGCTCCGCATCCCGGATAATGAGGATCGTCTTCTCCTCTATGGTCCGTTCCTTTGCCTTTGCCTTATTCGGGTACTGTTGCTGCGTTCCATCTTCGTATGCCAGACAGATCTGCCTGAGCGGACACTCCTCACAATGAGGGGCACCGTTTGGAATACACACGCAGGCTCCGATCTCCATCATTGCCTGGTTAAAATCCCCGGGTCTGTCCTTCGGTATAACCTCCCACAGATCCTTCTCCACGGACTTTTTCACCTTGTCCTCGGAGATGCACCGCTCATCCTTACGTATTCTGGAGATTACTCTGAGCACATTGCCATCCACCGCCGGATTCGGTCTTCCGTAAGCAATAGAAGATACAGCTCCCGCCGTATAGCTTCCGATTCCTTTTAATTTCAGCAATTCTTCATAAGAATCCGGCATTCTGCCGCCATAATCTTCCACGATCTGAATTGCCGCTTTCTGAAGGTTCCGCACCCTGTTATAATAGCCCAGACCTTCCCACAGCTTTAACAGAGTCTCCTCCGGCGCTTCCGCTAATGCTGCAATATCCGGCAGGGTATCCATGAATCTCTGAAAATAGGGCTTCACCGCTTCCACTCTGGTCTGTTGTAGCATGATCTCAGAGACCCATACGCGATAGGGTGTGGGCTGTTCTCTCCAGGGAAGGATCCTGCGATTATTATCATACCATTTTAAAAGTGGTTTGGGAATCGCAAGAAGGTCACCTTTCCTAAAGATTTCCTTAATATCTGTTAAATTTTCACTAATGTCTATCTCAGACGATTGCATTCAAACTTCTCCATGGTGAGCAGGCAGTTTTTCAGTTCTTCATAACGTTCCTCCGTCTCACCGTCATTTACTTCGATATCGCAGGCGATTGCCATGGTCGTGATCATCTCATCGGTGATCCGGTGATGTAAGCCTGCGAGAATATTTAACTTCTGCTCATAGGAATCCGCATCTAAAAATTCCAGTACCAGGGGATCCAGGGTGGGCTCCTCCGGCTGTGTCTCTACAGATGCCGGCTGTGCTGTTGTCGACGTCGCCCAAGCTGCCGCGTCCTGCGCTGTTGCTGTCGGTGCTGTCTGAGTCGCCGCGTCCTTCTCTGTCGCAGACGGTGCTGTCTGAGTTGCCGCGTCTTGCGCCGTTGTCGTCTGCGCCCCGTTCGCGCTGTCAGTCTCACGTGTCTGTCTGTCTGCATCCGCACCCTGTAATTCAAAGCGGAATCTCTGCTGTACCTCAGGGTATTTGACCTTATCCACTTCGCTCGTGAACATCGCAAGCGGTCTCGCATAGATCTTGAAATCTCCGTACATTGCCTGATAGATCACCAGCTGCTCTCCGGTCTCCGAATGCTGTGCTATCGTGACGATCTGGTACAGATTCCCCTTAAAATGCTTATATATCTCATGTGGTTTGGGAATAAATGTCATCTGTCCTTCTCCTTTCCCATCGCCTCTGCTGCGGCATATGGTAACAGTATAACCCCTATTTTGAAAAATGTCATGTCTCCATTAAAAATCTGTCAGAAGATATTCGTAAGAGATGCTGTAACTGCCGGAAGCATTGCATGCCTGCATAAGCTCTGCGCTGAAAGCTTCCCGTTCCTCTTCGCTCATGTCATTGATCCTCTTATGATGGATCGTGAAAGTATACTCCGGATCGCCGTCTGCATCTGTCACATACGTCAGAGTCACGCCGCTGTTCGTATACCCGTTATTCTTCAGATATTGTCTTACATCCGTAAGCAGCTGCTGTTCCTGCACTCTGTTCTCCACCCGCTGTGCCTCATCCCGGCTTTCGCTTCTGGCGGTTCCTCCCACGCACAATACAATGATCAGGATCAATACAACAGTGACAACATAAAATGCAACATTGGAAACAGCCTGTCTTCTCATAATCTATACCTCTTTCTATTCATACATGATACGTTTTCCATCGGGTCATCCCCGATCTGACAGGTATAGACTACTCTTTTTTTAGTCCGTTAAAACTCCCTTATTTATTCAAAATATTCCGCCCCGGCCGCCTCCACCGCTGCCTTCAGCCCAAGTGCCGACATCCTCGTGGCACCGTTGCCCCAGATGATCATCTGCTCCAGGGCATCCGAGGTAGCTACCGTCACGCGGTATTTCTGCGGTTTTGCTCCCAACTCATGCGTGGTGCGCTCAATATACTGGTCTGCGGTCTCCGCTTCCTTCGTATAGACCACTTCTATATTATGATATTTCATGGTGGATCCGGGATTCCCCTTCACCTTATAAGCATCGTAGACCAGGATCAGCCGGCATCCCTGATAGCCCTGATAATTGCACAGGATATCCATCAGTTTATCCCTGGCGCTGTCCAGGTTGATCTTCGACAACTCCCGCAGCTCCGGCCATGCGAAAATAATATTATAGCCGTCCACCAGCAGATATTCTTCCGGTTTTTCCTGAGGGCCCACTTTGGTCTTCGGTGTCCGCACGCTGTCCGTCTGACTGCTCGTATAGTTGCTGCGACTGCCGGAAGAAGTATGATATCTTCGGAATCTGTGGGAATCTTCTTCCCTTTTCCCATAAGTCCGGCGGAAGATCTCTTCAATCTCCTCCTGGGATATGACACGCTCTGTGCCGCCTCCCGTCTGACGTATAGTTCCCTGCCGTCTGTTCACTGCCGGCATTCCCTGTAAGGCGTCATCACCAGACTCTGCATTCTCTTCCGGATCCGGCACCCAGCCGCTCTCCACATGGGCATATTCCGGTACCTGATCCCAGGGCACCTGGAAACCGGCCCCGTGAGCGCAGAATACGGAACCGGTAGGATTGGCAGTATCCGCCTCCGGATCGTAATCTGTCTGTACCATCACCTCTTCCGTATTATGGCAGGGCTCGTACCCCTGCAGGCTGCAGGACAGTCTGCCGTGCCCTTTGGTATAGGAAGCTACTTCTCTGGCGTAATCCCGCATGGTTGCCACCGGCACATTGCCCGTCAGTACACTGTTATTTCCTTCGGTCACAGGCGGATCGAATCGTCCGTTCATCCTGGTGATATCTGACATTGCCCTGCCGAGATTCTCTGTCGGCACTTCCAGTCGATAGGAAAACCACGGCTCAAGCAGAATACTTTTTCCACTGCGCAGTCCCTGGCGGATGGCGCGATAAGTTGCCTGCCGGAAATCCCCGCCTTCCGTATGCTTAGTATGTGCTTTTCCGGCGATCAACAGTATCCGAAGATCTGTGATCTCTGATCCGGTGAGCACTCCCACATGCCTTTTTTCCTCCAAATGAGTCAGGATCAGTCTCTGCCAGTTCCGATCCAGCATATCCTCACTGCAGGCAGATGCGAACTGCAGTCCGCTGCCCCGTTCACCGGGTTCTAGCAGCAGGTGTACTTCCGCATAATGTCGCAGGGGTTCAAAATGTCCGATGCCTTCCACCGGCTCCGCCAGCGTCTCCTTATAGACAATACTTCCCTCATCGAATTCCGCTTCCAGTCCGAAACGTTCCCACAGGATATTTTTCAGGATCTCCATCTGCACCTGCCCCATGACCTGCATATGGATCTCCCGCTTTTCCTCCTGCCATAATACATGTAACTGCGGCTCCTCTTCTTCCAGCTGTCTGAGCTTTCCGAGCGCTGTCACCGGATCCACATCCTGGGGAAAACTCAGTCTGTATGTCAATACCGGTTCCAGCACCGGTGCCAGATTCTCGCTCTCATAGCCCAGTCCCTGTCCTGCAAATGTCTTCGTAAGTCCCGTGACCGCGCAGACTTCTCCCGCCGGCACGCTGTCTGCGGTCTCATAGCTTCCTCCATTGTACAGGCGCAGCTGGTCTGCCTTTTCCTCCCAGGTCTCTTCCCCGGCACTGCTTTTCTGATTACCGATCATCATTTTGACCCGAAGCGTCCCTCCGGTGACTTTCAGATACGTCAGACGGTTCCCCGCCGTATCTCTGCCGATTTTATAGACTCTGGCTCCAAACTCCTGTGAATATTCCGGTTCCGGCAGATAGAAATTCAGCCCGTCCAACAGCTTTTCTATGCCTTCCTGCCTCAACGCCGATCCAAAAAAACAGGGGAACAGCTTCCGCTGCGCCACGGTGAGTGCCATGCTCTCCGGCTGCAGGGCTCCGGTCTCCAGATATTCCTCCATCAGTGCTTCGCTGCACATAGCGGCATGTTCCAGTTCCTGCTCACAGTCTTCTCCGTATTTCTCCTGCGCCATGATATTTTCAACGGTTACAATATTGCCATCCAGCTTACTTTGCAGTTCGGTCAGTATTTTGTCCCGCTCGGTGCCCGGCTGATCCATTTTATTTACGAATAAAAATACCGGAACCTCATACCTTTTCAATAATCTCCACAGTGTGTATACATCCCCCTGCACGCCGTCGCTGCCGTCGATCACAAGGATCGCTGCATCCAGTACCTGCAGTGTCCTCTCCATTTCAGCGGAAAAATCCACATGCCCCGGGGTATCTAACAGAGTAATATCCACATCTTTCCACCGGATTCTCGCCTGCTTGGAAAAGATCGTGATGCCTCTCTTCCTCTCCATGTCCCCATTGTCCAGAAAAGCATCTCCGTGATCCACTCTTCCTGCCTTGCGGATCGTTCCGCAGGTATATAAAAGGCCTTCCGCCAGTGTCGTCTTGCCGGCATCCACATGTGCCAGAATTCCTATAATTAATTTCTTCATTCTTATCGTTAACCCTTCTATGCCCGGTTCCTGCTGCTTCTTCAGGTTTCTTGTCTATCCCTTATCTGTTTCTTACCGCCTTTTTACCGCTTCTTTATCTTTACAATCTACGATACTATATTTTTTCCGTTTTTCCAACTGTTTTATCTATCTTGAGGATGTCAATCTTGCGGATGTCATTGCAAATCCGCTTACAGATAGGCTATAATCATAGCATACTTTCCATTAACAGGAGGAGCTATGATTAAATTGATTGCAACCGACATTGACGGTACGCTGCTAAAAGACGGTACGCTGATGCTGGATCCCGAATATATGACTGTGATTGATAAACTCACCGAAAAAGGAATCATTTTCGTTGCCTGCTCCGGCAGGCAATTTATCAGTGAACGGAAGCTTTTTGCTCCCATACGGGATAAGCTTCTCTATATCACGGACGGCGGCACGGTAGTCCGTACCCCGCACAAAATTTTAAAAGTCCACACTCTGCCCGAAGATGTCTGGCATGGGATGTGCGAAACAGTCCGAAACAACCTGCCGGACTGTGATTGTTTTATTGCCACCCCGGACTATTGTCTGGCGGAAGATGCCGGAAGCCGCATGTTCCGATGGCTCACAGATTCCTACGGATATGATATCCGCGAAGTTCCGGATCTGTTAAAAACGCCTGTGGACAACGTGATCAAATTCACTGTATATCACCCTTCGGCATGTGAAGAAATGTGCGCCCCTCTTTTCACTCCCACCTGGCAGACCAAGGCTAAAATCGCTTCCTCCGGCAAAGAATGGATGGACTGTAACCCGTTAGGTGTCAACAAAGGAACCGCTATTCGGTTTTTGCAGGAATATCTCGGCATTGCCCCGGATGAGACCTGCACTTTCGGAGACAATCTGAATGATATAGAAATGCTTGAGAGCGCCGGAACCAGCTATGCGGTATCCAACGCCAGAGAGGAAGTAATCGCTGCCGCAAAGGGAACCTGCGCACCATACTGGGAGAACGGTGTGCTGCAAGTATTAAAAACTTTTCTCTAAGCTTGACACTGTCACGATAAAGCAATATAGTAAGGAAGTAAATATTATATGATGCCAGGGTCAAAAGGTCTAAGCCCACATGAGCTTGCTCATAGGTGGGTGAAAGACCTTAGGACCCGCCCCGATATGAGCATAAAAGTGGGATGATAATCCCACGATATGCGAATATTGGGTAGGATTGTGGGAGTGCGTAGCACGGAACAATCCGTAGGCATCAAAGTCGGGGGCTTTTGACCCCGACATCATTATATTCCGCTAGGGGAGCGCATCGCTGAGATTGAAGTGCTGTAAAACTATGCCATCACTTCTAACCCTCACTACTTGAACCGGATAATACCGGCGTAAGGAAGCATAGATTTCATGCAGTTATCGTCTACATATGCACTGCTGATAACAGTGTATGGGAACCGTACATTATAAGAGTGCCGTTCAAGACTATAATTTTTGCATGGATACGATGTTGTCCCTCCTCGCACATACGAAGGAGGATTTTTTTATGTTGTACAATGTTGTTGTGAATGACTGGGGCGAGACTACTTATGTCCCCACTGCTCTGGGCAATGTCCTGTTAGTGGTTGTCCTGATCGCTCTGTTGGCCGTGGCTGTTGTATTTGCCCGTAAGCAGAGAAATAAGACCGGGGCTGACGACGGTGATCAGAAAATGGCTCACGGTAAGCTGACCGTAAAACAGCTGGCTTTTTGCGCTATGGCAATCGCTCTTGGAACCGTGCTGTCTAACATCAAGCTGTTCCATTTTCCTACCGGCGGTTCCATTACGCTTCTGTCCATGCTGGTGATCTGCCTGCCCGGTTACTGGTTCGGTCTGGGTGCAGGTATTGCCACCGGCGTAGCTTACGGTGTGTTACAGCTTCTCATCGATCCTTATGTATTGTATCCCATGCAGTTGATCGTTGATTACATTTTGGCTTTCGGTGCTCTGGGATTGTCCGGTCTCTTCTCCAATGCGAAGTTCGGACTGCTGAAAGGATATATCACCGCTGTGCTGGGCAGATATGTGTTCGCCGTGATCTCCGGATGGATCTTCTTCGGGGCGTATGCCTGGGAAGGCTGGGATCCCCTGCCCTACTCCCTCGCCTACAATGCGATCTATATCTTCGCTGAAGCAGCAGTAACATTACTGATCCTGTCCGTGAAACCGGTGCAGAATCTGTTCTCGAAGTTAAAACAGATGGCTTTAAATGATTAGGTAGATTGAGAGTTTACGCGAGCAATGAGCCGCGCATAGGCAAAATAAGAACCGTGATT
>ENA-UALF01000759-UALF01000759.1-human-gut-metagenome-genome-assembly--contig:-NODE-759-length-14609-cov-4.615776_pt1 | contig 14609 bp, 9 predicted proteins | sample MGYA00243698_ERZ654464 | MGnify/ENA primary metagenome ERZ654464 (study PRJEB26926, sample SAMN06164595) | human gut metagenome | biome: ENVO:00009003; feature: ENVO:2100002; material: ENVO:00002003...
CTGCCCGTATGTCTTTATTCTTTTCCTTGTAAAAAAACAAAGCCATTAAACCTCCCGTCTCCACGCAATTCGCATGGTAAAATCCAGAAAGTTAATGGCTTTTGATTGCACATATTTACTTAACCCGTCTGTATTCTACCAAGCTGTAGCACAAAAATCAAGCTGTAGCGTACATTTTTCGAAAAATCTTTTTTTCAGTGTTTCCCCATGCTCTGCAAGAGGCAGTCCCACAGTTCACTGCCCTCTGGCCGGAACGATTCATACACGGTGATGCCCTTAATGATGATTTTTCTGTGATGGTCAGGCTCCGTTCGCTCCTGCTTCACTTTTTTGTCCATTCGCTCTTTCTGCTTCATCGGATCAATCCTCCTTTACTAATAGGAATCCAGAAGGGCATTTTGGAATACAGTTTTTGAAAGAAAATTTAAAAAAGCTGAAAAGTGTATTCCAAATAAAGGCTGCGGATTCCTATTTATAGAAGCATCTTTTTAGGGTAAGCCTTCGGATTACGGCAGAAGTCTGGGGCTTTTCTCTCTTAGCGCAAGATTCGCCCATAGTAACTCAAAACTCACTTTCGTGATTTTTCGTTCCTGGCAATCTTGATGGGGATTCCGTTCCCCATTCCCACGGTACGCACAAAATCTTGGATTTTGGCTATCTGGCTCCACACGAATGTGTTCGCAGCCGAACGCCTACGGCTTATCGGAAGTTGTTTCGCAACTATAAAAACGCAGGAGGATCACACTATGGCACGACCCAAAAAGGAAGAAAGTATCAGACGCACCAGCAATGTAATGGTTCGTTTCAGCAGCATTGAATATGAACTGGTGGCCGGATATGCAAAAGATGCTGGTTATCCCATCTCTACTTTTGTGCGCAAGCAGGCTCTATCTGAAAAAGTGACTGTCAACTACAATATCGTTGCCGATATTGGCGAAATTCAGAAGTTGACTGCTCAGGCCGCAGGCATCGGAAACAACCTCAATCAGATTGCCCGCTATTTCCACGGCGGCGGTCTGGCATCACGCGGAATGTTGGAAGAACTGAAAAAGTGTATTGCGGAAATCCGTGAACTGCGGCAGGAAATCGTTCAGCTTGGAGGTGCGTATCGTGGCAATTCTAAAACACATCGCAAGTAAAAATGCCAATTATGGGAGTGCCATCGACTATCTGAAATACCAGCATGATGAATTTCATCTGGTTCCCGTCCTTGATGAAAACGGGAATATGATGCTCCGGGATGAATTTTATCTTGAGGGATTGAACTGTGATCCTGAAACATTTGACCTTGAATGCGAACTGTTGAATCAGGAGTATAACAAGAACAGCACTTACGATGAAATCAAAAGCCACCACTACATTATTAGCCACGACCCGAAAGACAACACTGACCACAACCTGACTGGTGAGTGGGCGCAGGCCATCGGCATGGAATATGCAAAGGCCAATTTTCCGGGGCATCATGCTTTGGTCTGTACCCACACCGATGGTAAAAACGGCACAGGCAACATTCACACCCACATCATAATCAACAGCCTGCGCAAATTTGATGTTGACCCGCAGCCATTCACCGAGCGGCCTATCGACTGCAAGGCTGGCTACAAGCATCACCTTACCAAAGACTATTTGAAGCACCTTCAGAAATCCTTGATGGATATTTGCCAACGTGAGGGACTGCATCAGGTCGATCTGCTCTCCCCTGCCCCTGACAGAATTTCGCCGCAGGAGTATTACGCCAAACAGCGCGGTCAGCAAAATCTGGACATTGCCAACATGGAGCTTATGATCGAGGGCATCACTCCCATGCACACCACTTTTGAAACGGGCAAAGAAAAAATCCGCAATGCCATTTCGGACATTGCGGAACGTGCTACGTCTTTTGAAGAATTTCAAAGACTGCTGAAAGCGGAATACGGAATTTCAGTAAAAGACCACCGCGGACGATTCAGCTATCTGCCTGCCGACCGACAAAAGTATATCTCTGCCCGCGCCCTCGGCTCTAATTATGACCGTGATAGGCTACTACACATTTTTGCAGAAAATGCAAGGACCGCAGAGCAGAACAATCCTCATTGGGGCGCAAATGATCCTATGGTTATTCTGTTCATCAAGTCCAATCTGCGCCTTGTGGTTGACTTGCAGACCTGTGTAAAAGCCCAGCAGAGCCGCGCTTATGCGCAGAAAGTAAAAATTTCCAATCTGCAGCAGATGGCCCGGACGGTTGCCTATGTGCAGGAACACGGCTATGACTCTTATGAAAAACTTTCAGAAACTGCAGAGGCCATCTATACCAAAATGGCAAAAGCGCGCGGCGATGCAAAGCTCACTGAAAGCAAGCTGCGAAAAACAAACGAGCAGATTCATTACCTTGGTCAGTATCTCTCCACAAAATCCATTTACGGAGAATTTCTAAAAGCCCCGAATAAGAAGATTTTCCGTCAAGCTCACTCGGACGAACTTGCCCAATATGAGGAAGCACTTCAAATTCTGAAGCAGCACTCGCCTGATGGGAAGTTTCCTACCATGAAAGACCTCCGGGCAGAAAAAGAGCAGCTTACGATTCAGAAGGATGCCCAATATGATACTTACCGTTATTTCAAGGATTATCACAAAGAACTCCAGACCGTGTGTGCCAATGTAGACAGCATCCTCGGTGCAGAACAAAAAGTGCAGCAGCACGAACAGCAGCACACGCGAAAATACGAGCCATCCCTCTAACACATTTTTTCAAAGTCACCTAGAAACAAAAATAGCCAGCGTATCATGTGGTTCATTCCACACAATACGCTGGCTATTCGTTTTCATTTACTGCTTATACCGCAGCATACCATTTTTTAGTTCAATAAATTTCCCTTCAAAGATTTCCTGCAACACCTGCCTGCATGGTATCCGTTGCAATCTTCTGACCTCAGACGCTTCCATTACACGGAAAGTGGTTTGGTGATGATCCTGATAAAACGCAATGAGTGATTCAATGTACGGCTCAGCATCGGCAAGTGTCCAGTTTGATTCTTCTTTTAAGCGTGAGAATACTGATACCAGACTGATGCACCGAACATCTTCAAAATTTGTGGCTCCATTCCGAGCATTTTTGTCATCGGAGCAGAACACATAGATCTGCTCACCAAGCATCACCGACAAAACCTGTAATAGCACAAACGACTTGATTTCCCCAAGATTATTTTTCTTTCCTACTTCAATATCAAGCAACTGGAGTTCTTTCAAATAGTCCTCTCTCGATATTGCCGCGTAATCAGCTTCTTCCAATGCCTGATAATGTTCCGAAAAGTAATCCTTAGAAAAGGCATCGCAGGCCAATTTTAACATCTGCGTATAAGTCGCACACGCCAGCGGCCCTCGCACAAGTGACAGGCTTTCAAGGATTTCCTGATCCGTGTAGCTTTTTATCTTTTGCGCTCCAATCTTCTCGCTCAACCAGATTGGCGTATCAGCATTATACCGATTGAGTTCCGTTACAATTTGCGCATGACAAAAGAACTCATACTCCGGCAATTCCATGACCCGATCAATCAAATGATTGCCGCCATCATCTTGAACAGAGTACGTTTTGGAAATGAAGTCAGTATCCAGCAGTGCGTATCTTTTCACTTCGATCTGACACCCCTCAATCCAAACCATACTCTTTTTTCAATTGAGCAAGATAGGCCACATCTTCTTTTTCTCTGGATTCCGTCAGATACTCATGCTGTCTGTTATACTCAACTTTCTCAAGGAGTGTGCCAAAAGATTCTGTTCCTTTGCCATCGAGCTGCCAGCGTTTTGCTTTACCTGTCAGCGATACTCTTTCCATTACGTCCGCAGAGCCTACCTCCAGCAGCTTTTCAGCCTGCTGATGAGATATGTTCCCGCTTTCAAACAAACGCAGTACAACTGCCTTATAGGGCATAGCAAACATATCCATAAGCATCAGGACAGAATCTACCGTAACCAAATCTTTATCAAGCCCATACAGCAGAATCTGCTCATGGAGCAGTTGATCCGGCATCAGAAGAAGCCCTGCAAAGGCGTTCGCTTCCAAGTCCTCCTGCGTTCTTCCTGTTTCATCCCCTGTTGCCGAATCCAGCATAGAACCATTTTTTATATAGCTCTGGTCTGCATTTTCCACATAGCAGTAGATATGATACAGTTCATGCGCCGCCGCAAAAAATTGCTTACAAAGCGGAAGTGCTGTATTTACGCACACAAAAATCGTATCCTGCTTCAAAAAAGTCAACGCCCATAATTCATAATCATGGATCGGGTAACGAAGCAGTTCCAGCGCGATTTCTTTCTTCCTGGCATAGTTCTGTATGACAGCAAAGATATTGTCCTTGATAATGGAATTGCCGACATACTCTGCCGAGAACTGTCTGACGATGGATTGGATTTCATCAAATTTCCTGTTTTGGCTTACAAAGAGGCTATCTTCCAGAACATTGTTCATCACTTATCCTCCCAGGGCTGCTCCATCTTTTTCCCATTCTCGCACACCCTAGTATGGAACAGAATCATATCGGACAGTTCATCCGCAAGCCGGATTCCCTTTCTTGCTTCCTCAGTTTTAACACGCCCCATAAACGCATGAATCACATTCGTGTCCATCGGCTTTTCTGGCATCTTCATCAGAGAATCCATCGACACATGAAGGTATTCAGAAATTTTATGAAGTTCAATCGCGTTGATTGCTCTTGCACCATTCATGATTTTGCTCATTGTCTGCTTGGAGACTCCAATTCCTTCTGCCAGATCAACTTGCTTTTTGTTTTCTTTTTTCAGTTCAGCCTGAATGTTGTTTGCAATTATCATATTGACATCCAGCATATAATCGCCTCCTATTCTTGTACTTACATTATACGCTCTTTCAGAAAGAATATCAATCATTTGGAAACTAATTTTGATATTCATAATATTTTGTTTCCATTTCGGTTACAAAAACAAGAGCGGTGGCTCTTTTTATGGAACCACCACTCTGCACTGTATCGGATTTTTAATTCTTCCGGCTTCTCTCCTGCTGCTGTTGCTGTTGGGGCTGACTTTTCTGTTTTCGCTCTTCCAGTTTGATGTGCAGGCGGTCAAGGACTGAAATCCGATTTCCGATGATACGCGGTTTCTTCGGATTATTGTTGACACAGCCATCAATCATGTTGTAATTCTGCTCTGTGCCGGATTCTTTGGCACGTTCTGCGGTGCCATTCTCCAAAAACTTCTGATGATGCAGCAGTTCCGGCTTTTGTTCTCGAAGAAACTTTTCGATTTTCTTCATAACCGAACTATCAAATCCGTAAATCGTCTGCGCCACCAAAACTCCGCTGTCGTGGAGAACAATGTCCGGTTTTTGCTTTTTTGTCTGTTCACAGACAAGCTGCACAAATCTTTGCTCCTGCACATTCTTTTCGTCAATGACTTTCCATGTATCTGTTTGGCCTTCTATCTGATAGCCACCCTCATTCAAAATCAGGTAGCTGCCCTCAGCTTTTGGTGCCAGAAAGCCATTGAACTTTACCAGTGATTCTTTGTTCACATAGTAAAATGCGGTCTTTCCTGCCGCCGTGATTGCAATAACGTCACTGACACCAAATTTTCTGATTTTGAATTTGTCGGGATTCAGGCTTTCCATGTTTTCACGAATTTTCGCCGGGAACAGACCTTGCGATGCTTTAGCGCAATAGCTGATTTCATAATTGTCCGTAGTTATCATAAAGCCGTGTTCGATCTGATACGCATAACTGCGGCAGCGGTATTCCCGATTTTTCTCAGCATCATTGATCTGGTAGATCATAAACATATCTGTTGCCATTATTTCTCTGCCACCCCTGTTTTCTTGTTTGGTTCTTCCGGCTTATACCACTCCAACTCCAGCCCCTTGAACTGCTGCTCATTCAACTGCTGCATCTTCGGGATGGTCAGCTGAACCAGCGCAGTCATCTCTGCATCCTCTGCCACAAGCGGCTGGACTTCCGTCAACACCTGAATCGTATCTTTGAGTGTCAGCTGCTCAAACATCGCCATCAGCATCAATTCCAATTCATCAAAACGCACATTGCTCATAACTCCATCCCTTTCTTTTTCGCTTTCTTCGGCTTATCCTGTTCCTGTGCAGACTGCTCCTGTTTCTTGGCTTTCAGACTGCGCAGGGCATCCAGAACAGACTTTTTCGTACTGCTGCGTTCCTGCTCCTTGCTCTTCTGCCGTGCCTCCATCAGTTTTTCCATATCGGCAATAGCCTGCTGCACCAGCTTATCATCCCTGAAGTAGTTGATGGAGTTGATGTTCTCACGCTGCACTTTATCGTTCACGACCAGCTCATACATTCCAACAAAGCCGCCATCTTCCTCGATGCAGAATCCAATGCACTTGTCAGCGTTCATCCGTTCGGACGGAATCTTGTCATAGACTTCCAAGGCTTCTTCCATTGTCAGATGGTCGTGGAACTCTCCCGCAAACGTAAACTCCAAACACTCCGCAACATAAAAGCTGAGCGTTTCCTCCGGCGCAGGTCTTTCTGCGGCGAGCTTTTCTTCCAAAACTTCTGCCTGCTGTTCAGCCACCGTATCGGCCTGTTCCCGCAGTTCTGCCGCGTCCATGACCCTGCCCTCTGCTGCATCACAGCCAAACTCTGCCAACAGCTCTGTCATAGCCTCCTGCACAGGCTTATCTCCATCCGTTTCAAGGATGCCGCCATCTCGCTCCGTAAAGTCTTTATTATATAAGGTATAGTCGAAGCCATCGTCACAGGTCTGGATGTGAAAATAGGCATCCGGCAGTTTGTAGGCCAGTTCCACTTCCTGCACGGCTAACGCCCCCTGTAACGGCTGGACAACGTGATTCTGGATATACGGGTTATTCCAGCCCGGAACCGTTTTATAGTCCTCTACGATGGTGTCAAGGCCGTTCCTGCACTGCAAAATATCCAGTGAACCCGGCAGCGGATCAGGATTTTTCTCCACACCCAAGGCTTTCATATAATGGTTCGGAAGTGCCTGATATTGCGACATTGCATCGTTGAGATTGCCAAACCGCTTAATTTCAAGCGGAACAGCCTGCCGGTTCTCGACCACATAGAATCGCTTTACAAATGGCTGTTCCAACTCTTTCTGCTTTTCCAGTTTCTCTCGGTACATCGTCACAAAGCCATCCAGTACAGCCGAATGGCTGGTAACTACCCAATCTGCTCGAAATTTAATGATTCTCGCATTATTCTCCGGGGTGCCGACTTGCTCCGCCCATTCCTTATTACTGTGAGAAAAGCGGTCATCATAGTTTTTGTAGCGCAAGGTATTCGCAAGAATGTACCCCACACGCTCCATACCATACTGCTTCACCACCTGATTGACTGCACCATCGCCAAGGTGCATCCCGTCATAATTGTCCGCAATCGCTTCATGGATTGCCTGCTTACACTCGCCGTTCAGCCGATAGGAGGTACGGTATAAATCCACCTCGTCATTTTCTTTGGCATAGCTGAACGGCTCATAGTAGACAGGCACATCCGAATAGTCCTGCGCGCTGTTGTCCGGCACAGGCACAGCCTTTTCAATGATCTCCGATACCACATCTTCTTTTTTCGGCATATTCCATTTTTCAGAAAGATACTCTTTTACCGCATCCAGAAATTCGTCATCGAAGCCGTTCCACAAATCCTCTGCCACCAGCTTGCCCTGCTCATTGACTGCAACGCAGGCCGCCATGTCACCGTGTTCCTCATGCTCCAGCAGAAAGAACTTCTCGCCACCAATCTCCGTTTCATCAACAGCATACCATGTGCCGATATGCCCCTCGACTGCGATGTGGTCGGAATCGCCGTGGATCAGACCACTTCTTTTCTGCTGCTGTTCCTCCATGAACTCTCGCACGGTCAACTCTGCGCCCGTGAAGTTCAGCCCTTCCTCACCCAGTTCCAGCCGCCCGTCTGCGCCAAGGTCAAGTTCTTCAGCCATCAGAACAGATGCCGCATGGTTCACCACCACAGTTTTCTCTACTGTGACAGGCTGGCCGGGGTCGTAGTCCGAACCGCGCAGATCATAGCGATATAAGCCCTCCGGCACTTCTTCATCCCGCAGACGGCCATTGCTGAAAAGACCGAGCTTATCAAAGATTTCGATTTCCTGCAATTCTTCGTTCAGAAGGTTTTCTTTCTGCAAATCTATATTCCTTTCCTTGAAAAATTCCGGCAGTTCAGCAAATCCAATACTGTCCACATAGTAGGCTTTGACCGTACTGCCATCATTGAGTACCACCACATCACTGACCGACAGCGAATGCCCCGTAAAGTCTGCCGGACGCTGGATATTGAACCGTTCATAAATGCCATCCAGCGTATCCTTTTCCGTAAGCGGTGCGGCATAGATCAGGTCATAATCTGCACGGGTAACCGTTATGCCTTTCTTCTGCACATAGTCCAATCCCATGAAGCGGTAGTCGTGTTCCGGGTCACGGGCGGTGATCTGATAAATACCGAACTGCTTTTCGCCGCTATTGAGCAGCATATTTTCCTGTTCTGTCATGTTCCGCACCTGTTCCAAGTCAGCTATCGCAATCTGGAAGGTATCACTTCCGCGCTCGATTTCCTCTCGTGCCGTGACAAGAATCGGCCACGGGCTGATGCGGACGAGATAAATCTGCTTTCCCTCGTCATACAGTCGTAAAGCCTGTTCACGGTTTATCACTGTCAGCTGAAAATCCGGGCGTGCATACTCGTTCTCTGCATAATCTTCCCGCTGTTCCAATAGAATCGCATCCCATGCGTCTGCCTTAATGCCGAAAATGCCATCGTGCTGCTCGATTTCCTCTTGGCTTACATAATCACCTGCCGTGCCATCACGGAACAGCGGATAAATCCTCTCACCCAGTCGATGCCATTCCCGTGCGCCTTCTTTCGTCAGCGGCAGCACATCATCTTTTCGGTAGCCATAGTCGTGCATTTCCGAAAGGCCAATCATCCCATCCGGGAGATTTTCGATTTTCTCCTGTGCATCGTACATCAGGCGGTTGACTTCTTCTTTGTCATCCTCGGCCAGTGCAGCCGCCAGACCATTCACCAGTTCTTCCGTTGCTGCCCGATCATCCAGCTTAAAGGCAAAATTCACGATGAGATTTCGCTGCTCATCATCAAAAATCGTCTTTTCCTGCTCCTTGTCGCCAATCAACTTTTCCGCATACTGCATCGCGGTCATGCGCTCTGCGCTCCTTTCCGCGACTGCCGCTTCCAGCTTTTCCAGAAAGTCGGCTGCGGTCAATCGAATCGTATCCATCGAATCTTTCAGTTCCTTCATCTCCTTGCCGCTGGCCCAGCTTGCCACATACGGAAAAGAGTAATCGGATGTATCAATGCCCAGAGCCGAGCATACCGTAAAAGCGATGCTTTCGGCTTCGGTTTCTTTCGTGAGCCTGTCTTTTTCCTCGCCGTTCTGCTTCATCAAATCGCTGTTATGCAGCATCGCATGGGCAACCTCGTGTATCATCGTCTTTATGGTCTGGCTCTCGCCCATGCCGACCTGAATGCAGATTTCTTTGTCGGCATCACTGTAATAGCCTTTGGCATCCCCTTCGATTTCATCAAACCGCATCGGCACAGGCGATACCTGCTCGATTGCCGCCGTAAGCAGCGCATAGTCTTTGACACTGGCCGTCAGTTCGTTCACTTCCAACGACGGAATCGGTTCACCATCGGTCTGCGAAACATCGAAGACCGTCGTCACGCGGAAACGCGGAACCACATACTCCACACGTTCCATTTCCGGTTCACCGTTTTCGTTCAGCACAGCCAGGCCCGTATCCTTGTCGATTTTCTCGCGTTCTTCCACTTCCTTGATGGGAGCCGGAGCAATGATCTGGATGCCCTTTTCACCTTTTTTGACGTAACGGTTGAACTTATTCTTCCATGCGTTAAACCCTGCCACCAGTGTGGCATCAGGCCGCTGCATCGCAATCAGCAGCGTATTGTTGAAGCTGTAATTGTGGAATTTTGCCATCGTGCGCAGATACGTCGTATACATTTCCGAAGTGAAAATGTCCTTTACGCCCTGCTCCAGCCGTTCCGTGATTTCTTTCATCTGCTGTTTGCGGTCAACTGCCATGCAAGCCCTCCTTTTTCTTGACCCATCGTGTTTTCATCTGGCGCGGATATTGGTCGGCCTGTTTTGGTGCTTTTGCACCGTTCCATTCCAATCCTCCGGCTCTGCCCTCACAGGTGTACCCGGCAGCTTTCAGGGAGCTGCCATTCTCCGTGTCCAGAATGTAGGTGATCACTTTGTTGTAGCCCATTGCCCGTGCTGCACGGTACGCCGCCGCATACAAAATACTGCAAGCGTTTGGAGTTCCATCCGTACACAGGCGATTGACTTCCAGCGTATAGCCATCGTCCAGCCTCCGCGCTACAGGCCTGCCGCAGATAGCAACGCCCACCAATGCGCCATTTTCCGATACGCCAATGGAGAACTTATGCCCTCGTGTCGGCTTATGATGGCGGTGATACTGCTGGACAAATGCGTTTGCCGTTTTCAGATTGATCGGTGTTAAAGTAAGCAAATTTCCTCCTTCCTAAAAAACACCCCGTCAGATAAACTGACGGGGCTGCTCATTTACAGTTCCATATCGTGACTTTTCCGCTTCTGGGATTTCTGCGGTTCTGCGCTGCGCTCTGCCTGCTTTGCATGAAGCTGTGCCAGCACAGAGGGTTTCCGCACATTGTCCGCAGTTCGCTCTGCAACGCGGCCTGCGTAGTTCACAGGCTGGCGCGGCCTGTCTGCGACCTCGGTTTCGGCGGCATCTTCGTCCACGCCCAGGGCATCCTCGCTGCCTTTTTCATCCATGTTGAGCAAAGCGTTCAGCTCCGCAAGGCGCGCAGATTTTTCGGCCAGTTCTGCTTCCTGCGCAAAAGGACGTTTGGCTTCTTCCTTTGCCTGCGCCAACTGATGTTCCAAGGTTTCCAGTCTGCGTTCCACCTGCGGCAATGCTCTTTCGATGCCTGCCAGTGCATTGGTAACGCGCAGAATATTACCCTGCGGGTCTTTGCCGACTTCCAACGAATAGTTCCACGCGCCCTTGATGGACAAGCGGAACACCTTATCAAAATTGTCAAACCGGGAGTGCAATTCAAACGCACCGTAGTTGCCGATCCTGCCCTCGGTACCTGCTGCTTTCAGAGCCTTGCAAGCCTCAATGATGGCGGCACCAGCTTCCTTGCGTTCGGTATGCACCTTGCCGCTGATCTCCATAAAGAAGTGGTCTTTATCCTGCGCCAGAAGCGGTTTTGCCGCTTCCATATCAGTTTTCAATGCTTCGATCTGACCCTTTGCCGCAGTAATTTCTCGTGGATAGCGGCGCGCAATATCCGATTCCAGACTATAAATCTGACTGGTGTGATTGGCTTTCAGCAGCTTCAGTTTGCTGACCTGAATATCCAAGTCCATCTTTTCTTTGATGTAGGGATTGCCCGTCGCCAGTGCCTTGATTTCGGCATAGGACAGCGCGGTGTCGTCCACATCATCGCAGGCACGGACAGGAGATTTGGAAGTCATGATCTGAGAAATGAACTTCTGCTTATTTTCCAAAATTTGCCACATATACGAATCAAACGTATTTTCAGTGACGTAACGATAGATTTTTACCTGCTTATTCCGGTTTCCCTGCCGGAGAATACGTCCTTCCTGCTGTTCTAGGTCAGACGGCTTCCACGGGCAATCCAGATGATGCAGGGCAATCAGCCGATCCTGAATATTGGTTCCTGCGCCAAGTTTCGGCGTAGACCCCATTAGGATACGAACCTGTCCGGCGCGCACCTTTGCAAACAGGTCAGCCTTTTTGGTTTCTGTGTTATACTCGTGAATGAACGCCACTTCTTCACGGGGAACACCTTTCGCCACCAGCTTCTCCCGCACATCATCGTAGACGTTGAATGTACCATCAGCTTTTGGTGTCGATAAATCGCAAAAAATCAACTGTGTTCCCTTGTCCGACGCAGATTCTTCCCAAACCTTGAACGCATTGTCCACACAGCGATTGACCTTGCTCTCCGGCTCGTCCGGCAACATCTCGTTCATAAGCCTCTGGTCGAGTGCCAGTTTTCGGCCATCGTTGGTGATCTTGAGCATATTATCGAATCTGGGATTCACATTACCGTTGCGTACAGCCTCGGCGCGGTCTGCAAAGGAACTCACCATTTCTTCCTGTGTCTCGCTCGGTTTCAGCACTTCGTTGATGTACTCCGCTTTCGGCACAGGCAGATTCAGCATATCCGCCGTCTGCACGTCTGCCGATTCCTTAAACAAGGAAATCAGTTCCGGCAGATTAAAGAACCGGGCAAAACGTGTTTTCGCGCGATAGCCCGTTCCCTCCGGGGAAAGCTCGATTGCCGTAACGGTTTCACCAAAGGATGCCGCCCAATCATCGAAATGGCTCAGTCCCATTTTCTGCAGCGTGTCATACTGGAGATACCGCATAATAGTGTACAGTTCCACCATCGAGTTGCTGACCGGGGTTCCGGTTGCAAAGGTCACGCCCTTGCCACCTGTCAGTTCGTCCAAGTACTGACACTTCGCAAACATATCGCTGGACTTCTGTGCATCGGTCTGGGCGATACCTGCGATGTTCCGCATTTTTGTGTAGAGAAACATATTTTTATAGAAATGCGACTCGTCCACAAACAGACGGTCAACACCCAGTTCCTCAAATGTAACTACATCATCCTTTCTCGTCTGGTCGTTCAGCTTTTGCAGCTTTGCTTCCAGCGTTTTCTTTGTTTTTTCCATCTGCTTGACCGTAAAACTGCGGCTGTCCTCACTCCGGGCATCGGCCAGAGCCAGCGTAATATCGTCGATCTGACACTCTACAATGGCTTTCTGCCGTTCCGGGGAAAGCGGCACACGCTCAAACTGCGAATGACCGATCACGATGGCATCGTAATCGCCGGTTGCGATACGGGAGCAGAACTGCTTTCGATTGCTGGGTTCAAAATCCTTCTTCGTTGCCACCAACACATTCGCATTGGGATAGAGCCGCAGGAAATCTGCGCCCCACTGCTCTGTGAGGTGGTTCGGTACCACATAGAGGTTTTTCTGCGACAGGCCCAGCCTGCGGCTTTCCATGCCGGCAGCAATCATCTGGAAGGTCTTGCCTGCGCCCACACAATGAGCCAGCAGCGTATTGTTGCCGTACAGAATGTGCGCAACGGCATTTTTCTGGTGCGGCATCAGAGAGATTTCCGGGGTCATGCCCTCAAAGCGAATATGACTGCCATCGTACTCACGGGGACGAATCGCATTGAAAATCCGATTATAGGTCGCACACAAATCCTCGCGGCGGTCTAAATCCTTGAAAATCCACTGCTTGAACGCTTCCCGAATGGATTCCTGTGCCTGCTGTGCAAGCATGGTTTCCTGCTTATTCAGTACACGGTGGTCGCCATCCGCATCATGAATCGTATCGTAGATTTTGGTATCGCGGAGATTCAGCGCATCTTCCAGCAGCTTATAGGCATTGACCCGCATCGTTCCGTAGGTATTGGTAACAAGCGGATTACCACGATCCATCGACTTGCCAGAAATATTCCATGCACCGGAGATTTCGGAATAGGTTGCCTTAATGTCAATGCCTGCATAGTAGTTCGGTGTCTTGAACACCTCTGCCATAAACTGCATGATATACTCCGGCTTTATCCAATTTGCTCCCAGCCGCACTTCGATTTCCGAAGCATCCAGGTCTTTGGGCTGTACCCGTTTGAGGTAATCCACATTGATTTGATATTCAGCATGGTTTGCCGCAAAGGTTTCAGCTGTGGCTAGCTTTTCACGAACATTGCCGGACAGGTATTCATCCGAGGTTTCCCACTGCTGTGTCACAGGGTTTCGGAAAATCGCGCCCGCCAGTTCATCCGTGACTTCCTGCTCAGGCTTACCGCAAAGCTGCGCCATGAACGGCACATCTACCCTTGCTTTCTCTCCGATAGAGAGTGCCAGGGCTTCGCTGGGAGTATCTACCGAGGTAACAGGCTCCGGCTTGCGGATTGTACGCTTGGTGAAAATATCGGCCAGCCGTTTGAGATTCTTCTCCTCATCCAGAATTTCCAGTGATGCCAGCAGACAATAGCTGCTGTCCTGTCGGAACGCTCGCTTGTTGGCAGTGCTGTTGATAAGACCATACTGCGCCTTAAACGCGGTGTACTGCTGTTTCAGTTCATTCTGCAAAAGCTGAACTTCTGCATCCGAACCATCATGCAGCTGACAATCCAACAGCTTCCGGGTGGTTTCCCGCAGAGCGATCATGCCCAGCACCCGCTCTGCAGTTACGGCAGGCAGTTCCACCTTATTCATAAAGGAGTTTTCGCGGTAGTAAATCTGCCCGTCCACGTTCGTGAAGCTGAAATTCTTCACGCTGGGGTCTGCCGGAATGGGTTCTTCCTGCACATCCAATTCATCGTCGGAGATTTCCGGCTCTGTGATGGTAGCATGGATGTTGCCGACTGCTTCTTTTAACTGCTGGGCAAGGTCTGCACCCTCGATGGGCTTGACCGTTGTTTCCTGCTTGCCATACTGGGTGCTTTCGGTGGTGATTTTCCCCAGCACCATCTCCTGTCTCTTATACACATCTGACGCTGCCGACGATCTTACGCG
>ENA-UALF01000775-UALF01000775.1-human-gut-metagenome-genome-assembly--contig:-NODE-775-length-14500-cov-6.112150_pt1 | contig 14500 bp, 13 predicted proteins | sample MGYA00243698_ERZ654464 | MGnify/ENA primary metagenome ERZ654464 (study PRJEB26926, sample SAMN06164595) | human gut metagenome | biome: ENVO:00009003; feature: ENVO:2100002; material: ENVO:00002003...
GCTGGTTGGCGGAAGAGCGCATGATCTCCCATGCCTTTCCCATGCGGTGATTTACAGAATCCCGGGGTACTTCGCCCAGCAGACACTCGCGCTGGCGCATCACCTCAGAAATCGGCAGCTGGTTTTCTTCGCACAGATTCAGCAGCTCTTCTGCAGATTTGAAATCCATGTTCATCCTGTGTTCCCTCCTTACTGCTGTACGACCATCACATCACGGATGTTCGGGTTTTCCAGCAGCAATTGATCCACGCCCTCGGGCAGGCGTTCATCCGACTCCACGATGGTGTAGGCGGTATGACCTTTTTCCTCGCGGAACAGGCGCATAAATGCAATGTTCACACCGCGGTCACTGAGAATTTTTGTGATATGAGCCACCACGCCGGGCTTGTCCTGCTGTACCACAATGAGGGCGTTATACTCGCCGGTAAAGTCCACTTCCACGCCGTTGATCCGCACAATACGCACCTTGCCGCCGCCCAGCGACTCTCCCCGCACAGTCATCACCCGACCGGCGGCGTTTTCCATCCGGATATCTACCGTATTGGGGTAGATGTCTGTCTCCGCTTCATTGGGGGTGAAGCTGTAGGCCAGACCCCGCTCGGTGGCAATCGCAAAGGAATCCCGGATGCGGGTATCATCGGCCGAAAAGCCCATGATGCCGCCCAGCAGGGCGCGGTCGGTGCCGTGGCCGTGGTAGGTCTTGGCAAAGGAGCCGTAGAGGGTAAAGTCTACCCGCTTCAGCGGCGGGGCGATCATCTTCTGTGCCAGAAAGGCGATGATCTCCGCACCTGCGGTGTGGGAGCTGGAAGGGCCGATCATGTTCGGGCCCAGAACATCAAAAACACTGATAAATGCCATGGGGTGTCACTCCTGTCAGGTCAAGAACCGCGCAGGGCGCATCAGACGCTTGCGCTGCTCTTGTTGATGAACTTCTGGTAAATGGTCTCCACGATCACGCCGATGGCGTTGTCGCCGGAGACGTTGCAGGCAGTGCCGAAAGAGTCCTGGGTGATGTACAGAGCCACCATGATGGCGCAGATGGGGCCATTGGGGTCGCCGGCCTCAGCGCCGAAGATCATGTACAGGAAGGGCAGAGCGGTCATGATGGAGCCGCCGGGAGCGCCGGGAGAAGCCACCATGGCAACGCCCAGAGTCATGATGAAGGGCACCACGGTAGCAAGGCTGATGGGGATCTGGTTCATCAGGCAGACGGCAGTTGCGCAGGCGGTAATGGTGATCATGGAGCCTGCCATGTGGATGTTTGCGCACAGCGGCACCACGAAGTTGCGGATCTGCTCGCTCACGCCGTCAGCCGCAGCGCACTGCAGGTTGACCGGGATGGTGGCTGCAGAGGACTGGGTGCCCAGAGCGGTGGTGTAGCCGGGGATCTGGTTGCGGATCATCTTGAAGGGGCTCTTGTGGCTCACAGCGCCTGCGACACAGAACTGGATGAAGATGCAGATCAGGTGCATGATGATGACCACCAGGAACACCTTCCACAGGATGCCCAGAATGGCAAAGGTCTTGCCGGACTTGGTCATGTCGATGAAGGTACCGCAGACGTACAGGGGCAGCAGCGGGATGATGACGCTGTGCAGCACCTGATCGATGATGCCGGAGAAGTCCTTCATGCCGTTGTAAAGTGTATCACCGATGGTCTTGCCGCGCAAGGTGGACATGCACAGGCCCAGCACAAAGGCCAGCACCACGGCAGAGAGGGTGTCCAGAATGGGCGGGATGGAGATGGAGATGTAGCTGGCCAGAGAGTTGTCAGCCGTGGCGGCGATCTGTTCCAGAGCGCCTTCGCTCATGAAGCTGGGGAACAGGTTTGCAGACACCAGATAGGATGCCGAGCCTGCGATCAGGGTGGAGCCGTAGGCCAGAGCCACCGTGATGAGCAGCAGCTTGCCTGCGCCGCTCTTCAGGTCGGCAATGCCCATGGTGACGTAGGCCACGATCATCAGCGGGATGACGAACTTCAGGAACGAGCTGAAGATGCTGGATGCCGTGACGACGACCCGGCAGAACCACACCGGGAAGAACTGGCCGATGATGATGCCCAGCACGATGGCGATGAGCAGCTTCGGCAGCAGTCCGAGCTTGAATTTTTTCTTTTCCATAAGAATAAAATCCTCCTTTTCCTATCCTGACCTTTGTGCGGCACCTGACAGCGCTCTCTCCGCTGCAGCCCGCACGGCCAGCCTTTCACGAAACGTCAAATTTTTACTTGACGTGTTGACACATTTAGTTTAACATAGACATACGCATGATTCAAATTCATAAAAATGAAGTTATGGTTTAAAAATCTTAATAGCAAAGGAGCTTTGCCATGGAAGTGCGCCAGCTGAACACCCTGATCCGTGCCGCCCAGTTCCAGAGCTTTTCCAAGGCAGCGGAAAGTCTGGGCTATTCCCAGTCTGCCGTTACCGTGCAGATCAAAGCGCTGGAAGAAGAGCTGGGTGTGCGCCTGTTCGACCGCATGGGCAAGCGGGTGATCCTGACCGCACAGGGCCAGTGCTTTCTGGAATACGCCAACAGCATTCTGGATACCATCCACAACGCCCGCCGCGCCCTGAGCGAGGATGCCGAGCTGGAGGGCTGCCTGCACATCGGCACGCTGGAATCTCTCTGCTTTTTCCGTCTGCCCGGCCTGATGCATCAGTTCCGGGTGGAACACCCCAAAGTCAGCCTTCGGGTCACTACCGGCTCCCCGGAAGAGCTGATCGAAAAGATGGAGCGCGGCGAGGTGGACCTCATCTGCATTCTGGACGAGCCGCGCTACTCCAACAGCTGGCACAAGTGCAACGAGATCCCGGAAGAGGTGGTGTTCGTGGCCTCCCCGGACATCGACCTCGGCCACCCCGGCCCGTACCGGGTAGCAGAGCTTCTGGACAAGCCCTTCTTCCTCACCGAACGCAACGCCAACTACCGCCGCACCTTTGACCGGTTTCTGGCTTCCCGCCAGATCGAGCTGACCCCCAGCCTTGAGATCAGCGATACCTCCTTTATCATCAAGATGCTGGAGCGCTCCTCCGGCATTTCCCTGCTGCCGCGCTTCGCTGTGGCCGAGCCTGCGTCCAGAGGAGATCTGCGCATTCTGGAGGTGTCAGACTTCCGGCTGACCATGTACCGCCAGATGTTCTACCACAAGGATAAATGCTGCACCCGGGAAATGGACGCCTTCATCCAGCTGGCCTCCGGGCCGGACCTTCCGCTTTTATAATACAGATAATACAGAAAGCAGCAGACCCCCGGACGGTAAACCGCCCGGGGGTCTGCTGTGCTGAGGAGATCCTAGGAATTTGCAAAGCATTGCGCAGACTGTGTGCAGGCACAGCCCCGCAGATGAGGATGATCAGGCAAAGAAGGAGATGATGAGTGCTACCAGGAAGCCCACACCGCCAACCAGAGTTTCCATGATGGTCCATGTCTTGAGGGTGGTCTTTTCGTCCATGCCCACAAGGCTCTTCACCAGCCAGAAGCCGGAGTCGTTAAAGTGGGAGCACACGGTGGAGCCGCCAGCGATGGCAGCGGTGACGCAGGCCAGATACAGCGGGCTCAGCTCGCTGATGCCGGGCATTGCGGAGATGATGCCTGCTGCCATGGTCATAGCCACGGTAGAGGAACCAACGGAGATGCGCACCAGAGCAGCCACGATGAAGGCCACCAGCACCAGCGGCAGGCTGGCGTTTGCCACGGCGTTGCCGATGACATCGCCCAGACCGGAGTTCTGCAGCATGTAGCGCAGCACGCCGCCGCAGGCAGTGACCAGCAGGATCATGCCGGTGGGCTCAAGGGATTTGGTCATGATCTTTTCCAGCTGGGCATTGTTATAGCCGTGACGGGTGCCCAGCAGATACATAGCAGCGATGGTAGCCAGCAGCAGAGCCATGAAGGGCTCACCGAGGAAGGCCAGAACGGGCTGGATGCCAGCCAGAGCGGGCACCACCTTTGCCACAGAGTTTGCGATGATGAGGACCAGCGGGATCAGGATGATGCCCACGATGGTGCCAAACTTGGGCAGCTTGCTCTCGTCGATATCTGCCTGCTGTGCAACGTGCTCAGGCACCTCGATCATATACTTCTTGCCGCAGATGGAGCCCCAGATGGGACCGGCAGCGATCATGGCGAAGATGCCGCAGAAGATGCCGATGAGGATGACCCAGCCCAGATCAACGCCCAGCATGCTGGCCACCAGAACGGGGCCCGGCGTGGGAGGGATGAAGGCGTGGCCGACAGCCAGACCGGCCAGCAGAGGGATGACATAGTACAGGACCGAGCGCTTGGTGCGCTTTGCCAGAGAGAAGGCCAGCGGGATCAGGATGATCAGACCGGCATCAAAGAATACCGGCATGGCCACCACCAGACCTGTGATACCCAGCGCCCATGCGGCTTTTTCGTCGCCGAACCTGCGCACCATGGTCACGGCCAGCGTCTGTGCGCCGCCGGATTCTTCCAGAATGGCGCCGAACATGGAGCCAAGGCCCACCAGAAGGGCGATGCCCTTTAAGGTGTTGCCGATGCCTTCGTTGACCGAGCCGATGATGTCAGACAGGGGCATACCGGCCATCAGGCCGATGCCCACCGCACCGATCAGGATGGAGATCATGGCGTGGACTTTGAACTTGATGATGAGGATGAGCAAAAGGATCAGGCCCGCCACCGCGGCGAACACGAGCCGTGCGGCGTCCGGGGATGCAACAGCTGTCATAAATGTTTCCTCCATTTTTGATGTTATGTTTGCTTTGGGTCTTATTTCAGCGCCGTCCCCGCAGACGGACACCGGATCCCGATGGTTTTTATAGACGAAGCAATATCCGCTTTTTTGTTTTTGGCGTAACTTTATCCAGACCGTTCAGCAAAACAACGCCGAACAGTTGATTTTTTGTTTTTGGTTTTTATCGCAAACGAAGCGTTTTTACTCCATATATGCACCCTTCATGGGGCTGACGGCGTGCTGAGAGTAGAGCTTCAGCAGGCCCTTGGTGTACTTGGGAGCCTTGGGCTTCCAGTTGGCACGGCGCTGGGCAAGGATGGCCTCCATCTCCTCGGGGGTCTTTTCCTCACCGTTCACGCCCACGATGGCAAGCTGACGGTTCGGCACATCGATGCGGATGAGGTCGCCCTCTTCCACCAGAGCGATGGGACCGCCCACTGCAGCCTCCGGGCTGACATGGCCGATGACCGGGCCGCGGCTTGCGCCGGAGAAGCGGCCGTCGGTGATGAGCGCCACGCTGGAAGCCAGCTTCGGGTCGGCGCAGATGGCCTCGCCGGTGTAGAACATCTCGGGCATGCCGCTGCCGCGGGGGCCTTCGTAACGGATGAAGATGGCGTCGCCGGGCTGGACCTGCTTGTTCAGAACAGCGCTGATGCACTCTTCCTCGCTGTCAAAGGGCTTTGCGCGCAGGGTGGCGTGGAACATGTTCTTGGGGCAGGCGGTGTGCTTGATGACACTGCCCTCCGGGGCCAGATTGCCCTTCAGGATAGCGATGCTGCCGTCGGTGCCCTTGGCGTTGTCAAAGCTGTGGATGATATCCTCGCGGGTGACTTTGATGCCCAGACCCTTGGTCTTTTCCTGCAGGATCTCGTCGCAGTGCTCGTAGAAGCCGTTTTTCTTCAGGTCTTCCAGGTTTTCGCCCAGCGTCTTGCCGGTGACGGTCATCACGTCCAGATGCAGCATGGACTTGATCTCTTCCATCACGCGGGGCACGCCGCCTGCATAGTAGAAGTACTGTGCGGGCCAGTCGCCGGAAGGACGGATGTTCAGCAGATAGTGTGCGCCGCGGTGCATCCGGTCAAAGGTGTCGGCGTCGATCTCAAAGCCGAACTCGTGGGCGATGGCGGGCAGGTGCATGGTGGCATTGGTGGAGCCGGAGATGGCGGCGTGCACCATGATGGCGTTTTCAAAGCTCTTCATGGTGACGATGTCCTTGGCCTTGATGCCCTCGGCCACCAGCTTCATCACCTGAACGCCGGCATCATAGGCAGCCTGCTTCAGCTCCGGGGCGGTGGCCGGCATCAGGGCGGTGCCGGGCAGCATCAGGCCCAGAGCCTCGGCCATGATCTGCATGGTAGAAGCGGTGCCCATAAAGGAGCAGGCACCGCAGCTGGGGCAGGCATTGTGCTTGTAGTAGTCCAGCTGCTCGTTGGGGATCACGCCCGTCTTTTCCCATGCGTCGAACTTGCCGATCTGTTCCAGCGTCAGCAGGTCGTTGATGGCGCAGGCAGGGTCGTTGACCACGTACTTCTTGGGCAGGGTGTGGGCTTCCATCACGCCGCCGGTGACCACGATGGCGCTCATATCCTTCAGGCGGCCAATGCTCATCAGCATGGCGGGCATGGACTTGTCGCAGCTGGCGATGAACACGCCGCCGTCGTACACGGTTGCGTTGGCCTGAGCCTCCACCAGATTCACGATGGCGTCACGGTGGGGCAGCGAGTAGTTGATGCCGTCGTGGCCCTGTGCGATGCCGTCGCACATATCGGTTGCAAAATAGCGTGCAGCCTTGCCGCCGTGGGTGTTGACTGCCTGTACAGCCTCCTTCACGAACTGATCCAGATGGGCGCTGCCGGGGTGGCTGTCGCCAAAGGTGCTCTCCACCATGATCTGGGGCTTGGAAAGGTCGTCCACCTTCCAGCCCATGCCGATCTTCAGCGGATCGTTTTCCGGTGCCAGTTTACGCACTGCCTGAGAACGCAGTTCCATGATCATACCTCCAAAATACTCTTTTTTTCTGCTTTGCAAATCGTCCTTTTGACTGTCGGACATCTTACATGTTCATTTTAATCGAATCCCGCCTTGTTTGCAAGTTGTCGCAGTCAGAACCCACTTTATAACAATAACCAGCCCAATTTTTCGTGCACATTGCTCTGAAATCTTGGATACATCATATAATCTAACCAGTTTTTCAACTTTTCTGTATCATTCGTCTTAAAAAGTCATCAGACAACTTCAGGCATAAAAAGTCCCCGCACAGACCTTGCACTGTGCGGGGACGTAAAATGCAGCGGCGTCAGGTTTCCCATTCGCGGTCGTAAAGCTTTCGGATGCAGTTGCGGTTGAAGTTCAGGTGCATCACCATGGCAGACCGGGCACCAATGGGGTCATGCCGGGCAATGGCTTCGGTGATCATGCGGTGGGTCAGGATGGTCTCCTCCGTCAGCTTTTTGTGGGTGACGTTCACGAACATCATGACCGCCGTATCGATAATGGGGATGAGCTGCTCCACCACCATGTTCTTGCTGCTCTCTGCGATGCAGGTATGGAATGCGATGTCGTCCTCAATGTACAGATCACCGCTGTGGATCTTGCTCTCCACCCGGTCGCACAGGCGCTGGATGCGCTCAATGTCCTCGTCGGAAGCGTTCAGCGCTGCCATCTCGGCCATGCCCGGCTCCAGCAGCAGGCGCACGTTCACCAGATCCAGCGCCAGTGCGTTCTTGTCCTGCACGCTGCGCAGGTTCAGTGGGTCCGAAAGGCCCTTGGCGGTCGTGACCACATAGGTGCCGGAGCCGCGCCGCACCTCCACGATGCCCTTGCTGGACAGCAGCTTCACGGCTTCGCGCACCGTGCTGCGGCCCACACCAAATTTTTCGCCCAGCTCAAATTCATTGGGCAGCTTGGCTCCCGGCTCCAGCGGGGTATCCAGAATATAGTGGTAAATTTCGTCCTCCACCTGTTCGGCAAGGAGTTTGTTTTTCAGATGGGAAAATTCGCTCATGGTTGTTCCCTCCCCTGTTTTTTAATTTATTATAAGGCAGGGCAGCAGACAAAAGCAAGGGCCGTCCTCATTCACAGACAGCCCTTGCTTTTGGGTATTTTATTCGTTTGCGGCCTTTTCCAGCTCCGCTTCCTCTGCGGCGGCTTCGGCCTCCTCCTGCTTCTGGTACTCCAGGAAAGCCGACCACATGGGTTCGATGTCCTTGCCCTTCACCCGGCGGTCGAAGTAGTTGCGGGTGATGTCCACCACAGTGCCGGACAGCACCAGCACGCCGATCAGGTTCGGGATCATCATCAGACCGTTGAAAGTGTCGGAAAGATCCCACGCAAGGCCCAGCTTCATGGTGGCACCCACCACGGTCATGCATACAAAGACCACCTTGTAGATGCGGCTGCCGGTGGTGCCGAAGAGATACTCCACGGCCTTGGTGCCGTAGTGGCTCCAGCCCAGCGTAGTGGAGTAGGCAAACAGCAGAATGGAGATGGCAATGAACTTGGGGCCAAAGCTGCCAAATGCGGCGGTGAAGGCCTGACCCACCAATGCGTTGTCCTGCACACCGGCCAGTACAGCGCCGCTCTGCAGGTCTACCACGCCGGTGGTCAGGATGACCAGAGCAGTGAGCGTGCAGACCACGATGGTATCGGCAAACACCTCAAACACGCCCCACATGCCCTGATGCACCGGCTCCTTGACGTTGGAGGCCGAGTTGACCATGACGGCAGAGCCGAGACCGGCTTCGTTGGAGAAGGCACCGCGCTTGAAGCCCCATGTGATGGTCTGGCTGATGCCGTAGCCCAGCGCACCGCCGCCTGCCGCATTCAGGTTGAACGCACCCTTGAAAATAGCCGCAAATGCCGCCGGGATATTGCCCGCGTGCAGCACTACGATGATGAGCGCGCCTGCAATGTAGAACAGGGCCATGAGCGGCACCAGCTTTTCGGTAACAGCGGCAACGCGCTTCAAACCGCCAATGACGATAAGGGCCGTGACCACCATCAGGCACAGGCCGGTGACGAGGGTCGGTACACCAAAAGCAGCGTTCATGTTGCCCGCGATGGAATTGATCTGGCTCATGTTGCCAATGCCGAAGGAAGCCAGAATGCAGAAACAGGCAAACAGCACTGCCAGCACCTTGCCCAGCTGTTTGCAGCCCTTCTTTGCGCCAAGACCATCGGTGAGGTAGTACATGGCACCGCCCGACCACTCGCCTTTTTCGTTTTTGCGGCGGTAGTACACGCCCAGCACATTCTCTGAAAAGCTGGTCATCATGCCCAGCAATGCCATGACCCACATCCAGAAGATGGCTCCCGGCCCACCGGAAACGATGGCCGTTGCCACACCCACGATGTTGCCGGTGCCGATGGTGCCCGCCAGCGCCGTGCACATGCTCTGGAACTGGCTGATGGCCATATCCTCCTTGCTGGTGTGCGCGGTGATGTCCTTGTTGGTGAAGATCGCGCCGATGGTGTGCCGGAGCCAGTAGCCCATTTTGCGGAACTGGAAAAAGCCCGTGCGGGCGCTCATCCAGAAGCCGGTGCAGAACAGCAGTGCCAGACCAAACGGCCCCCACACCACGCCATTGATGGCATTGTTCACCTGCGTGATCATCTCGACCATTCTCTCTTTCCCCCTATACACAAAACAAAAGCGGACAGAACCCACCAAAGGCTCTGCCCGCAAAATTCGGAGCGCTCTCATTTTCCGCAGCCGGGGTGCGCCGCATTTCCCGGCTGCGCCCCATTGCGCAAAGACGACGGCTCTGTCCTTTTGCCTGAGAGATACAGCCGCTTTCCCTGCGGCCTTACACCTTCGGCACCCACTTTACAAGCGGGCTTCTCCAGAGTGCACGGTCTTTCCCCGCCGTGCACGTCTTTTTCAGTTCTTCCGGCGCACAGTTGTGCGCGATAGAAAGACTATACCATATTCTGTCCTTGTGCGCAAGACATTTTATATATTATATGCTGCTTTTTCATCTGTTATGCAGACAGATGAATTTTATTTTGGTGTGACTTTTCAGGGCCGGTCGATGGGCGGCAGATCATCCCAAGGTTCCAGTGCGGGACTATCCGGCGCAGTTCCACGGGGGCCGGTGCCCGGCTCTGCGCCGTCAAAGCCAAGACGCTTCCCGTCCGGGCTGGCATCGCCGTTTTCTCTGGCTGTTTCATAGGAATCTGTGCCGTAATAGGCACTGGCCGGGCCGATCTCCAGCCAGAAGTCCTCCCGCTCTTTTTCTGTGGATGGTGTGGTCTCTTTGTTGTGTTTCATCTGCAAACGCCTCCTTTTCTGCATAAAGTCTTGCCTGCAGGCCAAAGCTTTATGCAAAGGAAAGGCGGTGTATCCCATGCGCAGTGGAGGTTGGAAGCCCTTTTGGGCAGCACTGTTTGCTTCGCTGCTAGTGCTGGTGCCGTTGGTGGGCGGCACGGTGCTGCTGTCCCGTCAGCAGCTGCGCACCCAGCTGCGGCAGGCTGCCCGCAGCGAGAGCGGTGTGCCCATCCAGCTGCCCAAGACCACCGACCAGCTCACTGTGCTGCTGTGCGTCTCCGGCGAACAGCCCGGCTTTGTGCTGGCCTACCTGAACGCCAGCCAGAACTGCGTGCATCTGCTCGGTGTGCCCGCTGTGCTCACAGTGCCCTTTGCCGATGAGCAGGCGGCCCTTGCGCAGTGCTATGCCGCTGCAGGCCCGGCCCGCTGCCGGGAAGCACTGATGCAGGTGCTTGCCCTGCCGGAGGATACCCGGTATCTGGCCTTCTCTCCCGATGTGCTGGAGCGCATTGCCAGCCGCTACGGCCCGGTCCGGATCGGCTTTTCCGGCGCGTTGACCGAAGACGAACTTGCCCGCTATGGCCGCAGCCGGGCGGTTCAGGGCATTTCGGCCGGGGACGCCCATGCGTTTCTGTGCCAGCTGCAAGCGGACACTGCGCTCTCGCCCCAGCGCACCGCGGCGGCTCGTGCAGCCGCGTGGGACGCCTTTTTCCGGCAGAATGCAGAGCTGCTGCCCACCACCCTGCCGGACGCGCTGCGGGGCGTCAGCTCTTTGCTGCTCACCGACCTGACCGCGCTGGACTACGACGCGCTGGGCCGCACGCTGGAATTTCTGGCCAACAACAGCGCCGCCGTGGAAGCGCAGGCTCTGCCCGGCCGGTGGAATGCCGCCAGCGGCACCTACACGGTCACGGACGCTTCCCGCGCCGCCGTGCAGACCTTTTTCAATGTTTCGCTCACCGAGGCACAGGCCTCGTCCTTCAAGGAGCCGTAGCCCAGCACCAGTGTGCCCGCCGCCGAGGGGGCTTCGCCGGTCAGGTCATAGTCGCTCAGCAGGCCCAGCTGCACGCCTTCGGCTTCGGCGGCGCGGCGCAGGGCGTCGTCCGGAGGCGGGTCCCTGAGCTTTGCCAGCAGATGCAGACCGGTGTGCAGGCCCGCAAGGGTCAGCTCCTCCGGCCCGAAGGCTGCCGTCAGCGCTGCAGCCAGTGCGTCCCGCCGGGCCTTGTAGGCCACCCGCTCCCGGGCCAGATGCCGGGTAAAATAGCCTTCTGTGATGAACCGGGCCAGCGTCTGCTGCTCAAAGCGGCTCACGGTGCCGGAATAGAGCCGGTACTTTTCTCTCCATGCGGGCAGAAGGTGCTCCGGAAGCACCATATAGGCAATGCGGATGCTGGGGGCCAGACTGCGGGAGCAGGTGGAGAGGTACACCACCGGGCCGTCTGCACCCGCCATGCCCTGCAGGCTGGGCAGAGGCCGGGTATCAAAACGGAACTCCGAATCATAATCATCTTCTATAATATACCGCCCGCCCGGCCTGCGGGCTGCCCAGTGCAGAAGCTCGGCCCTGCGGCCCGCAGGCATGGTAACGCCTGTGGGGAACTGGTGGCTGGGCGTGACGTAGCACACCGCTGCATCCGACCGGTTCAGTGCTTCCACCGAAAGGCCGTCCTCGTCCACCGGTAGGCAGCAGCAGTGCACACCGTTGTTCTGCAGCACCTGCAAAGCACGGGGGTAGCCCGGCGTTTCCACCGCTGCAGGGCCGGGCAGCAGCGGTGCCAGCAGGCCCAGCAGATATTCCAATCCCGCACCCACTACGATCTGGTGCGGCCCGCACTGCACACCCCGGTATTCGGAAAGATATTCCGCCAGCGCCTGCCGCAGGGCCGGGTCGCCCTGCGCATCGCCGTGGGTGAGCAGCTCCGGCGAAGAGTACAGCAGCTCCTTCTGCAGCCGCGCCCATGTGCGGAAGGGGAACAGCCCCGGGTCCACGCCCCGGGTGGATAAATCGAACTGCACCGGCGGGGCGGTGTCGGCGGGGTGCACTGCCGCCGGCGCAGAGGGCGCAGCGGGCGGCTGCACCCCCTGCGGCAGGGCAAGATACTCCTGCACCGTGAAGCCGCTGCGCTCCCGGGCGGTCAGGTAGCCCTCGGCTGCCAGCATCTGGTAGGCGGTGTCCACCGTGTTCACCGAGACCGACAGCTCTGCCGCCAGCCGCCGCTTGCCGTCAGGGTGCCCGCCCGCATCTCGGCGGCAAGACTGCGGTAAAGCTGCTCGTACAGCGGCACCGCCGAAGCCGGGTCCAGTGCCGTGGTCAGATGTACCATAGAATGTCCCTCCTGTCTGGGCATTGCGTCAAACTGACCCCATAAAAAAACTTTATTCTGGGTATTTTCATGGGGTCAGTTCTGCGTATAATAGGAGCATACCCGCCGAACACCCAAATGTCAAGTGGTTTTGTGGGGTTATCGGCGCGATTGGAGGGAAAGTATCATGTCTACTACTGCAATGTGGCTGCTGCTGGCAGTCGTCGTTATCCTGATCCTGTTTTTCAGTGTGCTGTACAAGCGCCGCTTTACGGTACACGAGCTGGCGCTTACCGGCGTGATGGCTGCGCTGAGCCTTGTGGCCTACCTGTTCTTCCGCATCCCCTTCTACGGCGGCTCCTCGTTCCATCTGGGCAACACCTTTACCGCCCTGACGGCGCTGCTGCTGGACGGTGTATCCGGCGGCTTGGCGGGTGCCATCGGTCTGGCGCTGGCGGATATCCTTGCCGGTGACCCGGGCTACGCTATTACCACCTTCGTGCTCAAATTCATCATCGGCATCACCTGCGGTGCCGTGGCACATAAGGTGTTCAAGCTGCGGGATCAGGATCGTCACAGCGCCGGATATCTGGTCAAGGTGATCGTCTCTGCGGGTTCCGGTCTGCTGCTGAACGTGTTCACCGACCCCTTCCTTGGCTACTTCCGCAACGTGTACATCTTTGGGCAGGAGTACACCGTGGCACAGGCGCTGACCAAAATCGCCGGCGGCGTCACCTTTGTGAACAGTGTGGCTTCCACTGCCTGCGCCGTGGTGCTGTATCTGGCACTGCGCCCCGCGCTGGAGCGTGCAAAGCTGCTTTCCAAGGGCGAGAACAAGGCTGCCTGATTTAGAGAATAAAAGGGACGAGGGAAAGCCCGCGGGCTTTCCCTCGTCCCTTTTCTGTTACCGTTTTCGGCTGCAAAGGTGCTTTGCGGCGTCCCGCCCGGCGGCAAGGCCGCTGCCGAACGCCCAGTGCAGGTTGAAGCCGCCGCAGCTTCCGGCGCAGTCCAGCGTTTCCCCCACAAAGTACAGCCCCGGACAGCCCTTGAACTGGAAGGTCGGTTCCACCTCGGTCAGGGCAAGCCCGCCGCCGGTGGTCTGCGCCTGCCGCCAGCCGCAGGGGGTAAGCCCCTCGAACCGCCAGTGCTTGGCGGTGTGGGCAAGGGGCTGCATCTGCTTGACCGAGCGGTTGTTGGGCATATTGGCAGCTTCCCAGAGGGCGTAGCCCAGCTTGACGTTCAACAGCCCTGTCCAGAACCCGGCAAGGGTGTCGGATGCGGTTTGGATGGCGTGCCGGGCAAGCAGACGGGTCAGGTCCATCTCGCTCAGCTCCGGGAACAGGTCAAGTTCCACGACAGGGTCTCTCAGCCTGCGCCCGGGGGCAAGCAGGCCGGACAGCTGCATGATGCAGATGCCGGAAAGCCCGTAGTCGGTAAACTGCACTTCGCCCATCTCTTCAGCCAATACCCGGTCGCCGTCCAGCAGGCGGGCGGCGGCCTTAGCGCGGATGCCTGCAAGGCTCTTGTTCGGCTTTGCGCATTGCAGGGCGGTCAGGCAGGGGTAAAGGGGGCGCAGCTGCCCGCCGCAGTCGGCGGCAAAGCGGGTGCCGAAGCCGTCCGTGCCGAACTGCGGCCCGGCGGCGCCGCCCATGGCGCAAATGACGGCATCTGCCCGCAGGTTTTCGGTGCCGCCCTCGGCGTTCGTAAACTGCACCGCGTAGCCGCCCTTGCTCTGGCGCAGGGTGCTTACCGTGCAGCCGGGGCGCAGCTGTACGGTGTGCCGCTGCAAATGCAGCTCCAGCAGCGCCAGCACGTCTGCCGCCTGATTGGAATAGGGGTACACCCGCCCGGCCTCGTCGGTGCGGGTGTAGAGGCCGAGCGACTCAAACCAGCCCAGCGGGTCGGCCGCGTTGACGGCAGCCAGCAGAGGCTTGAGCCCGGCCGGGTCCGAGGTGAAATACCGCTCGGGCGCGATGCCGGTGTTGTCCAGATTGCAGCGGCCATTGCCGGTGGCCAGCAGCTTTTTGCCGGGTTTTGCATTCCGTTCCAGCACCGTCACCCGCGCCCCGGCCCGCGCTGCCGCCAGTGCGGCGGCAAGCCCGGAGGCTCCGCCGCCCAAAACCAAAACCTGCTGCATCTTTTTCCGCCCTCTCCCTGTACATTGCCTGTCTCTTATACACATCTCCGCGCCCACGCGACACTGAGCGCTCTCGT
>ENA-UALF01000781-UALF01000781.1-human-gut-metagenome-genome-assembly--contig:-NODE-781-length-14437-cov-6.632596_pt1 | contig 14437 bp, 9 predicted proteins | sample MGYA00243698_ERZ654464 | MGnify/ENA primary metagenome ERZ654464 (study PRJEB26926, sample SAMN06164595) | human gut metagenome | biome: ENVO:00009003; feature: ENVO:2100002; material: ENVO:00002003...
CGCGTAAGATCGTCGGCAGCGTCAGATGTGTATAAGAGACAGACCTTGATGAAAATGAACTGAAAGCATTTGCAAACAGCGTTATTGAAAGGTTTAACAATCCGTTTATCGACCATAAGCTGCTTGACATAAGCTTAAATTCAGTAGCAAAATTCAAAGCACGTTGTCTTTGCTTGATTATTATAATAAATTCGGCAAAATTCCGAGTGTTTTATCATTTGCTTTTGCGGCATTAATCAATTTTTACGAAAATTTTGAAAATAAAGATTATCCTGTAAACGACGTTGAAAGTGTGCTTTATTTCTTTAAATCCTAACACAATGACATCGTTTTTGACGTTTTGGCAAATGTCGGCTTTTGGGGTGAGGATTTGACAAAAATCGACGGCCTTTACAAAAAGGTCAAGCTTTTAGACGATATTCCCTTTGGGCACAAGGTACTTTTAAACGATTTGAAAAAGGCGAAAAATTATTGAAAGAACTTTACACTTTCGTTAAAAGTTTCAAGCGTGAGCCTATCCCGATTAACAAGCTTGAAGAAAAGTCACTCGGCTGTATTCAAAAGGGCGGAAAAGCCGTAATTACAGATGTGTTTGAATACGGCGAGCATTGCAAAAAGAAAAAGCAATTGGATTGACTTCAATGCAGGCGAATTGATTGAAAGCAATGACTTTGAAAATATGACCGAGGAAATATTCAAGTTATTAATTGATATCGCTTCAGGCAGGCAGACAAAGAACGAGCAAAACGGATACAGGGACATATCAATTTTTAAAGATGGAGTTATAATGTAAATAAAAAATGATGAAAAAGGCACAAATGAACACGCCTAAACCTGCCGCTAAAAAGCCTGAAGAAGATACGAAAGCTTCCGACTCAAAAGCACCTATCAGCCAAGACAGAGCTGTTATGTTAAAAGAAGTATTAAAGAAATTCCAAAAATTCAGAAAACCAAGAATAACGAAAAAATATAAAAAGCACAAATGAATATAAAAATTCATCTGCGCTTTTATTATGCACCGTTATTTATTTGCGAGTAAATATCCTGCAAAGAATAGTAAACCTTTTTAAGCCTTTGATTTAATTTAACATCTTTTACCGCCGAAAATTTTGCATTTTCAAGTTTAATTTTACCTGTTAATTCAATAAACTATTTGTAAATTATAAAACCCACTCACAAAGTGAGTGGGTCAATTTGAATATCTAATTAAAATTAGAGAGCAGCCTTTGCTGATTCAACAAGTGCTGTAAAAGCAGTTGGGTCAGAAATAGCGATTTCAGAAAGCATCTTTCTGTTAAGGTCGATACCTGCCTTCTTAAGACCGTTCATAAATGTTGAATAGTTAGTACCGTTTGCCTTACAAGCAGCAGAGATACGAGTAATCCAAATTCTTCTGAAATCTCTCTTCTTCTGCTTTCTGCCGATGTATGCATACTGTCCGCTCTTCATAACAGCCTGCTTAGCTGTCTTGAAAAGTCTGTGCTTTCCGCCGTAGTAGCCCTTAGCTGCCTTTAATACTTTTTTTCTTCTTTTACGAGTTGCCATAGCACCCTTAATTCTAGCCATATCTATATACCTCCGAGTTAATGTTAATGCCTAAATATTTAAGCAAAGTTCTTCTTATTTATAAGGAACAAGTCTCTTGCATTGCTTCTGGTTTGTAACGTCAGCAACTGCAGTCTTGCGAAGATTTCTCTTACGCTTTGTTGACTTCTTAGTAAGAATGTGTGAGGTATAAGCATGTGCACGCTTTACCTTGCCGCTCTTTGTTGTCTTAAAACGCTTCTTTGCGCCGCTGTGTGTTTTAATTTTTGGCATAATTTATTCCTCCGTGTAATTATTTACTTGCCTTAGGAGACAAAAACATAAGAATCTGCCTGCCATCGAGTTTAGGAGCCTTATCAACATTTGCTTCTTCCTCAAGCGATGCTGCAAAGCGCTTCATATTTTCAATACCAAGGTCTGAATGAGTCATCATTCTGCCCTTAAGACGAATAGAAACCTTTACTTTATGGCCTGATGCGAGAAACTTTTTAGCCTGATTAACTTTAGTGTTGAAGTCGCCGACGTCAATAGTAACGGAAAGACGAATTTCTTTAGTTTCAACCTGCTTTTGATTTTTGCGATTTTCCTTTTCACGCTTAGCCTGCTCATAACGGAACTTAGAATAGTCCATAATTTTGCATACAGGAGGCTTAGCCTGAGGAGCAATCTTAACTAAATCAAGCCCTTTGGTTTCAGCGATATGAAGCGCATCACTTGCACTCATAATACCAAGCTGCTCACCGTCGACTGAAATAACACGTAATTCCTTGTCTTTGATTTCGCTATTAATCTGTTGAGTTTCCTTGCTGATAAAAAACACCTCTTAAATAAAATTAAAGTGTGAACGCAGAACACGCTCACACTTCAATAATTAATTAACAAATAAATTATTGCCCTTTTCGCCAAGCTGAAGGGGAGAACGATGCGTTCTTCTTTATTGCGGATATATATTAACATACCCCTACCCATTTGTCAATACAAATTTTAGATTTAATTTATGAATTTTATTGCCAAGGATATTTCTGCTTCAGAGTTTCAAATTCCGAATTAGATTTTGCAAAATGGAACTTTTTTTTCAAATCTGAGAAGAAATAATAATAATCTGTATCATTATGCTCAATTACTGCATTGATATTGTCAACACCCGGATTGCAAATAGGTCCGCTCGGAAGCGCTTTGCATTTATAAGTATTATAAGAAGCAACAACCTCGTCGCTAAATCCGTTTTCCCTTAGCTTATTGCCGTAAAAAATAGTGACGTCACTTTGAAGCTGCTTGCCGATATTTAATCTGTTAACAAAAACGGAAGCAATATTTTCGGCAACGCCGTCGCCAAGCGTTTCTTTTTCAACAATCGAAGCAAGAGTTACAAGCTCATAAAGCGACATACCGTTTTCATCACAATAGCTTTTCCATTTATCGGTAATTTTGCCGTCAAACGTTTCAAGCATTGTTGCCACAACGTCACTTGCCTTGCTGTTTTCTGCTAAATCGTATGTTGCAGGAAACAAAAATCCCTCAAGCTGATAAGCAACGTTCTCGCTCATATATGCATCATTTAAAAATTCGCAATCATAGTCATTCTTATTTTTGCAGGCGTCAAGAAAATCGGACTTTTTACAGATATTGTTTTTCTCCATAGTCTCGGCAATATCAAAAACGGTATATCCCTCAGGAATACAAACAGAAACGCTTTTATGAGATATATCGGGATTTTGAAGTTTTTTTGCAATATCCTCGTAACTCATAGACGACGTCATTCTATATTCTCCGTTTATATAGCTAAACTTAGGATAATGCTTATCCATCCACCAATTCCAAACGGTATCGTTTTTGATAATTCCGTTTGATTTAAGTTTTTCACCTATTTGGTAAGCAAAATCGTCCTTTTCAATAACAAGATTATATTCGGTTTTAGTATTTCTGTTGCCGTTTACATCGCTTTGAACATAGGTGTATCCGACATAAGCGCCGATACCCAAAAGAACAAGCACGAGAACAATTATTAAAGCTATACCTGCCCTGCTTTTATTCTTCGACATTAAAATCTCCTTTATCAATACACATAGGTGTGTGAGCTATTCCTCTATCAATAAGTTCAGTGCCGCAAATGCGAAATCCAAGCTTTTCGTAAAAATTAACGGCATGGTTTTGAGCATCAACATAAACTCTGTCGGCACCTGCCTCAATAGACTTAGCAACAACGGCATTAACAATCTTTGCGCCGTATCGCCTTCCCCTGTAATCCTTAAGAACGGCTATTCTGCCGATTTTAAGTCCCTTCGGAATTTCGCTTATTCTGGCAGTTGCCACGGCGCTGTTGCCGTCAAAAAGAAGAGCAAAGAGCGACCTTTTATCAAGTTCGTCAAACTCCTCTTCCCCTTTTATATTCTGTTCATTCATAAAAACCTGCATTCTTATGCTTTTTACCAGCATAAAATCAGGGTCACTGTATAATACAAATTTAACCTCAGCCATTAATCTTGTGCACCTTTAGCATATTTGTTGTACCTGACATACCAAGCGGAATACCTGCCGTAATTACAACTGTGTCGCCTTTTTTTGCCGCACCTGCCTTAACTGTAACGTCAACCGCATGGTCAAAAAGTTCATCCGTGTTGTCCTTAAGCTGACACAAAACAGGCTTAACACCCCAACTAAGTGAAAGCTGACGCCATACCTTTTGATTAATAGTTGCGCCGACAATATCCGTCTGCGGCCTGAATTTTGAAATCATACGGGCAGTAGTGCCGCTCTTTGTAACAGTAATAATTGCAGAAGCGTTAAGGTCATGAGCAGTTGTAACCGTAGCATGGCTTATAGCTGAAGTAATATCCTTGCCTCCGCTTTCGGGATAAAAGTTGTCAAATTCTCTTTTATAATCAATATCGCCTTCGGTAGTAAGCGCAATTGAAGTCATTGTTTGAACAGCCTCAACCGGATGCTTGCCGACTGCGCTTTCACCGGAAAGCATAATTGCGCTTGTGCCGTCATAGATAGCATTTGCAACATCGGTAATTTCCGCTCTTGTAGGACGGGGGTTGTTAATCATTGATTCAAGCATCTGAGTTGCGGTAACAACAATTTTACCTGCGTCATAAACTTTTCTTATAATCATTTTTTGAATAGCAGGAATACGCTGGAAGTCAATTTCAACACCCATATCACCTCTTGCAACCATAATTCCGTCAGAAGCGGCAATAATTGAATCAATATTATTTACACCCTGCACATTTTCAATTTTTGAAATAATTTTAACGTCTTTCCAGCCGATGGCGTCAACAAAGTTACGAAGAATAGTAACATCGGTTGCACTGCGGATAAACGATGCGGCGATGAAATCAAAATCGTGAGCTGCGCCGAATTTAAGGTCATTCATATCCCTTTCGGAAAGATAAGGCATATTAAGGTCTACACCGGGAACATTAACGCCCTTGTGATTGGTTAAAAGTCCGCCGTCAATAACTGTGCAGTGAATATCGCTGCCCTTAACACAATCGACCTTCATTGAAATAAGACCGTCATTAATAAGAATAACCGTTCCGGGCTTAACATCACGAGGAAGCCCTTCGTAATTAACAAAACTCTTTTTCTCGGTACCGAGGCATTCCTTGGTAGTTAAAACAAACTTATCACCCTCGTTAATTGTAACACCGTCGGGATTTTCAAAATCACCGAGACGAACCTCAGGGCCTTTAGTATCAAGTAAGGTTGCAACGGGAGCATTAAGCTTTTCCCTTACGGCAATAACCTCTTTAAGCCTTTTTTCATGGTCCTCATATGCGCCGTGGCTGAAATTAAATCTTGCCACATTCATACCTGATAAAATCATTTCCTCAAGTATTTGAGGATTATCGGTAGCAGGACCCAACGTACAAATAATCTTAGTTTTTTTCATTTTATCATTATCTCCATAGTTAAAAATCAAAATTTTGAAAAAGGCGTCTAAAACAATCCGCAATATAAAGGCAAAACCTTCCTCGATAGTATAATAACACAAAAATATAAAAATGCAATATTATTTTTGCATTAAACAATAATATTAAAAAAACAGAGCAATTACTCAAAAGAATAATTGCTCTGAAAAATCATTGGATTTTAGTAATTTTCGCCGGGGATATTATCAAGCACATCACGTGGGAAGAATACGCTTGAGCCGCCTGTTGCCATATCCGTACCGGAATCGTCAAGATCGTAATTAAACAAATCTTCTTTTGCACGGTTATATTCATCCTCGGATACAAGGAATATACTTCCGCTTTCTGCAAGATGAAGGTCAATAGTTCTCCAATTTTCAAATCTGTGCAAATTGAAGTAATAAGCGTTATCCTCAATAGTATTTGCAATACCGCAGCCCCAAATTTCCTGATACCAACCGTCGAAATCGAGGTTGCCGTTAGGAGCATAGAACAATGCGCCGAGCTTGCCGTAACCTGCAAAATAATTTATATCGCCCTGATATGAGCAAATTGCATTAGGAAGCTGTTTTGCATTATATGCTGCATTTTCCGTATTTGAATACACATTAAAGAGATTTACGTCACCCTTGTTTGCAACAAGATATGTTAAACGAATATCAACAGTTGTGTAAATATTAATATTGTTATCAGCATAAAGGAGAACAGGGAATGAAGTATTACCGTCCTGCGAAGAAGTACCACGGCTGTCAAAGCCTGCATAACTTGTGTCGCCCTTAATTGAAGAAATATTCAAATTAAAGCTGTTAGCCGTACAGGTGAAATCGTGGCCGAGATATACAAGCGCATCCTGCCTGAATATGCACTGACCCTGAACAAGGCAATCATACGTACCCATAAGGGACGCATTCTTATTAAGAGTTAACGAACCAAGAGTGTAAATACTGCCCTGCTTAGGAGAGAAAGTATCTTTAATTGTATAATTAAATTTCTTAAGCGCATCAAGAATATCGCCCCAAAGCGAGCCGTCTGAGTCGCTGACATAAGGCTTATGCTTATAGGTTGCATTCTTAAAGGTTTCAGGCATTACCCACATATCCGCATTATGCCTTAATGTGAGATATTTAGGAGTGAATACGTAATTACCTACCGTAACCTGAGAATAAGCATATTCAAAGATTTGACCGGTGTATGAAACAAGCGATTGACCGATAAAGAAGTTGCCGCCCTTTGCAAGGTCCGAGCTATCCTCCTCAAGCTCCTTTTGAGCATTAAGGCTGTCATTATCAAGGTTGCTGTTTGTGCTGTCCTGACCTGCGTCTGTACTGCCGCTTGTCTTATCACCCTCACTTGATGAGCCGTCGCCGCTGTCAGTACTTGTATCATACTTAGGCTCTTCACCTTCAGTTACGCCGTGAGCCGTTTTCTCCGTTACTTTATTGCCGTTTATCGTTCTTACATAATCGCCGTATTTGCCAAGTTCGATATATGAAAGAGCAGTAAAGTTGCCGCCAACTGCAACGGTTGTGCAATCACGAAGCTTAATCCATGATGTTGAAGCCTGCAAACTTCCGCCAACGTGGAATTCGCTATATGAACCGCCCTCAATAGACGTGAGCGCTTTAAGCTTTTTGCCGACATAAATTTTAGCATCGTGACGCAGAGTTAAATATTTATTACTGATGTAATCGTCCTTAACCTTAAGAGTAGTTGAAGCATAAAGCTTAGTATACTTTCCGCTTTCAAAATTACCGCCGACATAAGTGTATCCCGCATTTGCAAAGGTATATGTTTTAAGGCTGTCGCCCTTAGTCCAGAACTTGCCGTCGGCAACTGCCGCCTGGCTTCTGTCCTCGTCATCATCAAGAAGCGATTTACCTATTTCGACATAATCGTTGCCCTTGAAATTGCCTGCGATATAGTTCTTTGTCATATCACGCATCTTTGCGGTATCACGAACAAACATACTGCCGTTTACAATAATTTTAGAGCAGATGTTTTCATCAAGGCATTGGAAAACAAAAAGCTTATAATCATCACTATTCAAAAGGTTTTGAACATTAGCCTTGATTGTTCCGTTCTTAATTGCACCCAAAATACCGTCTAACGTACTTGTATCATTAAGCTTTTTGTTGCCTGCTACCGCAAGAGTAACATTTTGTTTCATATAAAGCTTGGAGTTGACATACATTGAGCCGCCGACATAAACATTTGAATTAGAATAAATATCTGTATCACGAGTATTATTTTCAGGTACCTTTGATGCAGATGAAGTCCAAAGAGAAGCACCGATAGTGTTGCAAAGCATATTGCCGCCTACATAGAAATAAGCACTTCTGTATTTTTTAGGGTCTTTATTAAATTCATCCCTATATGAACGATTATCATCGCAGAATGAATAGTACGTTGCATCAAGAGCGGAATAAGAGAACATTTCAATATTAATTTTTGTGCTTCGCCTTGACTGATAGTCGCCGCCGACCATAAAGATACTGTTATTACCCGTAGCAATACCGGCACCGCCGAAGCAATCGCCGCCTATAAAGGTGTTCGAGAAATTGAATGCCCAAATAGCGGTAGCGTAATAAGCATTTGCACGGTTACAATAATCAAGCAAATCGCCGCCGATATAAGTCTTGCCCATTGTGAAATACGAGCCTGCATTACCCTCCAACTTACTAGAGCCGAGTTTTAAGTCTCCGCCTACATAAACGGTAGCGTTTTTATACTCAGCACCGTCAATCTTTTCAAAGCCGTTCATAAATGACATTGACTTGCTGTTTCTCCATTTTGGGCTGTTAACTGTATTTTGATCAACGTTAATTTTATTCATTTCAACATTGCCGGCAGCCGCAAATGAGCCAAGATTGATTGTAACGATACCGTAGGTATAATCACCGCCGCAATCAAATACAGAATTTTCACCGTTATAAAATGCATTTGAATTAAGGTCAACTGTACCGCCGAAATGCGCCTTAGCATTCTTGAAGTTGATAAATGCTGTGTCACACATAATTGCGCTACCGGGCATACTGCACCAGCCTCTTACTCTCATACCGGCATTAGAGTAAATTTCTCCGAAGTTTTGAACATAACCGTAAAATTTAAGGTCGTTTGTTCCACCGATATAAAGATAAGCGTCAACATTACCGATTGTTTGACCGTTTTTAAGCGAATAACCCGTTCTCATATCATTGTCTTCGCCGTCACGGTCTGAAATATATTTAGTTTTGTTCCAATCAACATTAAGATTTCCGAGAATATAAAGCTTGCCGTAGTTATAAACAACGCACGCCATATTAACATCTCCGCCGATACCAAGCGAGCCTGACTTTACAAACAAAGCATTGCCGTCCGGCAAGGTGACGCTTCCGCTTATATTAGCCGAGCCTGAAGCAACCGAAAGCGATACACCTCTGTTAGGCATACCGTCAAGTTTGTTGTTACCTTTGATAGTAATGCTGTTTTCAATATTAACAATACCTCTTGTATGAAGAGCACCTTTTAATGTAAGTGATTTTGAAGCATTAGCCGCAATAAATGTATCGGCATTATCACTCGTGAAAGCTATTTCAGGGTCGTTCTCCGAGCCGGCGCTGTTGATGATATCAAGACCGCCCATAAGATACATCTTACCGCCGTTTGAAATCTTAGCCGCACTTATGCTAATAAGGTAAGAGTCACTTCCCAATTCAGTAACACCTTTAACAAACAGATAACCGCCGTCATCAACCTTAAGAGATGATAAAACAGTAAGATCGCCGTTATGAGTTATGTGACCGAATTTCTTAATATGAAGTGAATTTAATACCTTATCTCCCGTATTGTTTGCGACATATAAGCCATTGATTGTGATATTAATACTCTTATTTAATGCTGTGTTTCCATCAACCTGGCCGATGGTATGCTTGCCGTTTGAGAAAAATTCGCTCAAGTTGTTTGCATCTGTACTTTCAACATTAACAACATTAGTTGTCCATACCGGGGCAAGGGACCAGAATTTAGAGCCGCTGTTAATACTGATGCTGTTGCAGGAATTTTGTTCACCGTCGCCGACAATCATATATGAATTGTCATTCAATGTAACAGATGCACCGCCTAAGCCGTTTGTAGTAAGATAATTTGCAACATAAAGCTTTGAAGCAGAATTAACACTGATTGTGCTGTTAGATGAAAGATATCCCAAAACAATTAATTTATGGGAATCAGACAGGTTAATTGCACTGTGAGACATAGTCATATTACCGCCTACAAGTGTTAAACCGCCGTTATTGCCGACAAAATTATCACTAATGCTCAATGAGCCGTAAAGATAAAGTGAGCCAGCATTAATAAATTGTTTTGAAAAGCTCAAATATGAATTGGTAGTTGTTTGTGCAAACGTACCGTCGCCTAAATAAACACGTGAATTAGGCTGTTCGTTGGTAAATTCGTCAATTTTTGAGGAAAGAGCATTTATATAACCGTCTTTAGTCGTACCGTTTGCGCCAAAAATGCTTACGGTTGAGCCTTGACCGCCATTATCGGAATAAAGCTTAAACCTTCTGTCAATTGTGCTTGTAACAACACCCGTTACATACAATTCACTCGTACCCTTAACCTGAACTGCCTCATTAAAAATGATCGATTTTGTTGTGGCAGCCTCAACATTTCCTGTGCAATAAAGCTTACCCGAATTAATTTTTAACGGATATGCAGTAATTACATTTCCACAACTATATACAACACCTTCAATATCAAAACCGGTTTGACCGTTATTGCCCTTACCGTCTTTAAAAATACCATTGGCTTTAATATGGCCTTTTGCTACAAGGAAGCCGTCTCTTTCCACACAAACATAGCAGTTAAATTCAATATCGCCCCAGCTTTCAAGACGGCAATGAATGCCGAATTGTTTTGCATTATCATCAGTCTGAGTAAATCTAATACCTTTTGCCTGAATGATATTATTGGACGTAGCGCTAAGCCCCTTTGCGGTAAACGATGCATTGGCATAAACCTTGGCATGACCCTCAAGCCAAACCAAATCGTTACACATAATAGCATTGTCAACATTAACAATTGCATTATCGTAAGCATTAATTCTGCCTGCAAATTGAGCGCCACCAGTTGTATAAAGCTTTGAATCGCCATGAAGATTGAGTGTACCGAGAGAAGCAACACCGTTTACTATGATTTTTGAACTTTGAAAAAGGTTTTGCTCATTTGTGGAACTCATACTGCCGCAAACAGATATAACACTGTCATTATACATATTAATGGTGCCTGTTTTTGCATTGCCGTTTACTGTAAGTGAAGTTCTGTTATTAAGAGTAGTTGTGCCTGAGCATTCAAATGAATCAACAATAAGATTCATATCGTTATTATCGGCATTGAACTTAGTACATTTAATGCTTCCGCCGAAATAATAGTTTGTATAAGTAAGGGACAGCTCGTGAGCATCAAGATTACCGCCTATCTTAAATTCTCTTGAAGAATCAAGATTATGAGGAATCTTAGCATTTCCGCCGCAATAAATCTTTTGGTTGGAGTCGCCGTCATAGCTCATATCGTTTGCGGTAATGTTGCCCTTAACATAAAGGCGAGCGCCGTCTTTCATAAACAGCTTGCCACAAGTAAGATTACCTGTAACAATTACAACGCTGTTTTTTTGAATTTTAAGTGTATCATTAACATTAAGATCGCCGTCAACAACAAGGGTACAACCTTTGTTGTTTCTGCCGACATCCATATCACCATGCCTTTGATTTGCATTGCCTATAATAACTGCGTAACTGCCGTCACGTTCTGCAACACGAGTCCAATCATATCTTTCAAGCCCTTTTGAAAGCCACTTATTCTTACCATCAGCTACTAAATACTGGTCATTTTTGCTACTTGTTACATGGAAGCCATCAAGCTTTGTCGAGCCATTACCGAAAGTAATTCCGCCGTTTGCCGTAACGGTATGATTAACATAATCAATCGTCGGCATATAAGCGTTGATATTGAAAGAATTCGGCTTAGTAAGAGCAGTTGCCTTTTCCATATCAGGCTTAACGCTGTATGCTGAATCTACATAATCGTTAAATTCATGTCGCTTTGTATAATCGTTGCTGTCGCCGAGGAATACATCCTTTTTATTAGGAAGATGTTGAGATGAAAGACGCTTATAAGTTCCATCATCCTTAACACTGTTATATTTTTCCGAAACAGAAATATCTTCTTCTCTAATTGTTTCTTTCTTAGCCTGAACACCGTCATCGGCATATTTACCGCTGATTTCTTTATCATAATAGTTCTTATTTGCAACGTCTGCAAACTTATATGACTTTTTATATTCATCAACAAACTCACTCGGAGTTTTAAGTACGTCATTTGAATTATATAACGAATAGTTGTTAAACTTAGTGTGAGCGTCGCCTTCAAGCTTAGTAAGACCGCTGCTCTTTGAAGCCATATTTTGAGTAAAGAAAGGAGAAGTATCTTTTTTAACTACGTCGCTGAAATCGGAATATCTCTTATCCTCATAGCTTGTTTTGTCAAGAATATCCTGAAGCTGGTCGCCAAGGTCTGCAACAGCCTTTCTTACTGTTACCTTTGCCGCAGTTGAGGTATAATCTCCTCTCTTTTTAACTGAATTTGCAACAGACTTATTCGTCATACGGATAAAGTATGGTTTCAAATTCGGGGTAGTGATAAATCCGTTATCACCAAGGCGCTGCTGGAACGTTTTATACATTGCATATTTTGCGCCTATAGCCGTAGCGTTGCTGTCGTAATCGGAGCCTACTGTATCGCTTCTTGTTTTTGCATAGTCACGGTTTACTTTATCGCCCGTAACAACAACAGTATACTTATTTTCTCCCTTGCCTACTTCAATTTGATAGCCTGCACCGCCACGGTCAAGCGTATCGGCAACATTCTGGAAAAGGAGTGTCGTTCTTGTATCGTCAGTATAAAGCCTATCCTCACCGTTGCTTATTTGGTCAAAAAGCTTGCTCTTTTCAATAGTAATACCGTCTACTTCGGTTGAACTTGAAGAGGTATGACTGTCCTCATACGCTTTTTCAAGCATAGCTCTTGAATCATTTCTGTTTATGTCATAAACAATTGATTCTTGATTTGCCAAAGTAATTGTATTACCGTTTAATACAAGATTTTCCTTTTGCGCCAAAATTTTAGCCTTTTGCGCTTCTGTAATAACACTGCCCTTTGCTTCAAAGAAATCTTCGGCAGTGGTTTCATACTCGTTTTTAAGAGAATCAAGACTTCTGACTCTGCTGTAATCAATCATATTGAGAATAGCAAGAGCAGTTTGAGTAGCTTCAATTTTTTGCTGGTTTTGAACATAAAGATGAACGCTGTCAGGATTCCAGCTTGTGTTTGTAAAGTTAATATTCTTTACAGCGGTATATGTAACCTGACCGTAATCGTTAGCAGAATTTTCATCGCTTGTGCTTTGAGTATAGTTTTCATAAACATATACAGGCACCTTTTCCTTCACGTACTCAGGCTCATATTCCTGCTCATAAATAATATGTCCATTTTCATCCTTAAGCACATTGCCGTCGGCATCTTTTTTAGGGATATAGTTTCCGTTTTCGTCAACCTTATATACCGGGTTGCCGTTATCATCAGTTGCAGGTGTGTCTGAATAAACAATATTTCCGTCGCTGTCTTTTTTAATTACAGGATTGCCGTCGGAATCAGTTTTAGTCCTGTAAATAGGATTACCGTCCTTGTCTTTTTGATAAATGATATTACCGTCTTCATCTCTTGCAAGAATAGGTTTACCGTCGCTGTCAGTCTTAACATCCTGCAAATTGCCGTCTTTAACACGTGAAGCGTTTACAACCTGAACACCTATGTTCATATTAGAATTAGAATGAATATCACCGTTGGTAATTGCTTCTGACAGGTTAATGTGAACAAGGTCTGTATAATTAGGTGTGCCGCCGAAAAAGCCTTTAAGAGGTTGGAACAGCTTTTCGTTGAGCTTATTAAGCATAGTTTCAAATCCGCTTACTATTATATTGGCTGCGGTTCCTGTTCTGCCGTTAATTTTAATAGCCGGATTTTCAGCGGTGCCTTCTGTTGAGCCTGCAAAAAGGGTATAATTCAGCGCTCTCGGCATACCGTTAGAATAATTAGCACTTACCTTAACAAAAGAAGTAGAATGAAGCATTAACGAATCAATATCTAAAATGGGACCAAAAAGCGTACCTGTTTTTATTTTAACGGTCATTTTGATATATCCCGTAGTAATATAATCGTCATCATTTGCCGTTGCTTCATCAAGCATACCCTTCTTTTGGATATTGATTGTCATATCGTCATCACTGTAATCAACACCGTTTTTCTTAAGGTATTGCTTTGCAATTGCGTTTAAGTCTTTATCGGTAGCATCGATAGAAGCCGCAACAGCAGTAGCAGCAGCATCGCCGGCATTTTGCAAGCGTGCCTGTTTATAATAGAATAATCCGAAATCCATAATCATAGCGGCAAGCAAAATAAATATGGTAACCGCAAATACGGAAACGAACATAACCGCACCCTGCTCATTATTGCGCTTAGACTTTTGATTATTAGGTTTCAAGACACTCACACCCTTTCTGCAAATAATTGAAAAAAGTTATATATTATTCTTCATTTTCGCCGACATCTTCAACCTTAGAGTGGGCAAGCGAAAGTTCTGTTTGTAAACGATAAATTAAATCCTCTGCTTTATCAATCGCACTTTCATAAATACGTGCAATTTCGGTATATTTTTTGTCGGTTTCATTAGTCACTCCCGACTCAATTTCTTCTCTTAACGATTTAATTTCCGTTCTGTTTTTATCAACTTTTTTGGTAAGATGAGCAACATCACGCTGCAAATCTCTGTTTTTATCCTCAAGTTTTTTGTTTTCTTCACCTAAAAGGCGATTTTTTGAGATAAGAGAATCTATTTTTGACTGATATTCCTCAATTTGAGCAGTGTCAAGGTTTTGACC
>ENA-UALF01000788-UALF01000788.1-human-gut-metagenome-genome-assembly--contig:-NODE-788-length-14362-cov-9.144475_pt1 | contig 14362 bp, 10 predicted proteins | sample MGYA00243698_ERZ654464 | MGnify/ENA primary metagenome ERZ654464 (study PRJEB26926, sample SAMN06164595) | human gut metagenome | biome: ENVO:00009003; feature: ENVO:2100002; material: ENVO:00002003...
GCGCCTGCGGGCGCGAGTCGGGGGCTTTGCGGTCGCCCCCGACACCCCTTCGCAGTGCACACCCATGCGGCTTGATTTTTATCGTTAGTTGGGTGAAATGGCGCTGTCCCCCATCTGCGCCACAATCCTTTCCACATGCCGACGCGCCTGATTCGCAAACTGCTCCGCCTGCTCCGGGGACTGCGGCGCATCGCCCATCAGCCCCACAAACTGGCTGACCTTCAAGCCCAGCGCTTCCTGCATCACCGCGTCCGAACCCTGCGGCGCAACGAGGTAGTAGCACAGGAGCGAATCCTCCTGCCCCATGCGGTGCGCGCGGTCCTCCGCCTGTGAATGCACCGCCGGTGACCAGTCCAGTTCGCCAAAGACCACGCATGTCGCGCGCTGGAGATTGAGACCGCTTGCCGCGCGAAGACTGATGCACAGCACGTCCGTCCGCCCGGATTGGAAGCGGTCAACCGCGTTCATTTTCGCCAGCGTCGTCTCCCGCCCGGTGATGAACCCCGGCGAAAACGCCTTCAATTCCTGCTTGTAGATGTCCATCACCTGATGGTGGTGTGCAAACAGCAGCACTTTTTCGCCGCCGTCCAGCAGCGCGCGCACAAATTGGCACACATATGGCGCTTTCGCCACGCCCGTGGCCTGCCGCGCGTGCTGGCTGATGGATTCCTCCAGCATCGCCCGCTCCTGCGCCGAAAGCTGGTCGTCCTGTTTCCAGCGCAGCACGTCGCGCATCACGGGCGCCATCAGCTGGGCATATACTTTGTCGTTCCAGTCCAGCTCCTGCACCAAGCGGCGCTTCGGCGGCAGCTCGCGCAGCACCTCCTGCTTCGTCCGGCGGAGCATCAGCCCCTCCCGCCGCAGGTACGCGCCGAGCAAATCGGGCTTCAGCACAAGCTGATTGCCGTAGCCGCTGCACCACTCGCGCGAGAACGACTCCCAGTCGCCTAAGAAGTGGTAGTCGAGAATGTTGATGACGTTCCAGATTTCGCCGCCGCGGTTGTAAATCGGCGTGCCGGACAGCCCGATAACGCGCTCGCAGCTTTCCGACAGCAGCGACGCGGCGGAGTACTTTTCCGTCCCCGCGTGGCGAAGCTCCTGGATTTCGTCGAAGATGACCGATCGAAAAGGCAGCGTCGGCAGCACGCTCTTCCACCCGCGCAGAAGCAGGTAGTGCATGATGTACACGTCCGCTTCCGGCAGGTCGTAGGGCTTCAAGCCCTTGATGACGTGCACGCGCGGCGCTTTGCCGTCCACTCGCAGGAAACGCAGCGTTTCCTCCTGCCAGTTGCGGGTCAGGTGCGCGGGCGGAATCACCAGCGCGGGCAATGAACCGGTGGAGGATAGAAACGCCAGCGCCTGCACCGTCTTGCCTAAGCCCATTTCGTCCGCCAGCAGGCATCGGTCATGGCTGCACAGGTACGCCAGCCCCTCCTCCTGAAATGGGCGGAGCGTCCCCAGAAACGCGCCGTCGGGCGGGGTCATGCGCACGGGCATGGTCGATAACTTTGCCTGACGAACCGCGTATTCGCGCGCGCCCGTGACGGCTTTTTCCCACAACGCGCGGTCGCTGGACTTGATTTCCAGCGGGAAGCGCATCATCAGCCAGCAGAGGTCGCCGACCGCCCGCCGATGCGCCGTGAACCGCGCTTCGCCGCGCCTGCTGCCCGCGCTGCCCGGAAACAGCCGCTTGCACACCTCCGTCACCGACGGGTCGCCCTTCACCACCCAGCACTTACTGCGGCGGTTGTAGCTCAGTGTTCCCAGCGGTGCGCCGGAGGGCGGGTACGGGCGCAGGTACGGCGGAAGCAGTTCCGCTTCTTCTTCATTCATAGTGCAATTCCCCACAGCCGGTTCAGGCATACGCACGAAACCGGCTTTCCGTGAATTCGATTGGGTACGGCGACAGTCCGCTCAGTCACAAGAATCAGGGCGCTGATTTGCCCGCACGCGGCGTAGCGGGTCAGCTGCATCACAATGCGCTTGCGGTCAGGCTGCCCGCGCTTGATTTCGATGCCGATGCCGCCGGGGCACACAAGGTCGATGCGGCAGCGCGGAGCGAGCGGGACTTCGTGCGCGCAGGGGATTTCCGCCTCCGCAAGGGATGCCCGCACGAGGTCGTGCAGGTCGTATTCGCCCTGCTGGATGGGGGCGCGGATGCCGCGGAGGGCATGGAGGATTTCTGCGAGAGAATCCGCCGCCGTGTTTGTTTGTGTATCCATTAGTAGAGACCCGCCATCGCCTGTGTCAGCTGCCCCATTGCCGACGCAACTTCCGCCGTCGTCGGGGCGGGGAGGGAGATGACGTATTCCAGATTCGTGATGGCGGACTGAATCGCGGAGTAGCGCTGCGCGTCGTTTACAATGTCCATGCTCTGCAATTGCGCGTAGGCTTGCGAAAGCAGAATCTTCGCATCGGGAATCAGCGTGTTCTCCACCATCGTGTTTGAGCCGGAGCTGGATGCGCTCGTGTGGTATGGGCAGGTGCCGCTTGCGCCCAAGACCGCGTAGCTGCCGAGGTACTCAATCAGCACATCCTCATATTCCGTGCCGATGAAGGAGGCCAGCGGGTGTCCCGAGGGAATCGTCAGCACGCCGCGCGTGACCGTGTCCGGGCAGTAGGGGGAGGCGAGCAAGCCGCTGACGGAGCAAATCGTCTGCGTCGTGTGCATCTGGCAGGAAACCGTCGGTTCTGTGCCGGCTTTCCAGTAGTCCGTCACGACCCCGTAGCCCATCGCGTCGCTGCGGCAAGCGTCGGTGGCAAGCTGCCCCGATACCGCGCACGTCGTCACCTTCACCAAGCCATAGTCGCTGGCGCTGCCCTCCAGAATGTCGCGGTTGGACAGCCCCTGATGAATCTTGCTCATGTAGCTCTGCCACAGCGGGGCGGCGGAGCGGGAGCCGGTGGATTTCGACGACAGCGCCTTGTAGTTGTCGTGCCCAACCCACAGGGCGGAGGAGTAGTAGCCCGTCATGCCGGCGAAGAAAACGCCCTTCTGGTCGGAGTTCGTGCCGGTTTTGCCCGCGACGGTCTGCCCCTTGATTTTCGCGTTTGTGCCCGTGCCGGAGGAAACCGCCTGCTTGAGCATGTCCACGACCATGTACGACGTGGATTCGCTGAACACGCGGTGACGCTCCTGCTGCTGGTGGCCGTCCCAGATGACCTTGCCCGTGCTGTCGGAAATGCCGAGGACGGAGATGGGCTGCTGATACACGCCGCCGTTCGCCAGCACGCCGAAGGCAACCGCCATCTGCATGGGCGTGATGCCGCTGGAGCCGAGGGACAAGCCGAACGGCGTTGCGTCAATGTGCGCATCGTCAATGCCCATCGCGTGCAGGAAGGCAACGGAATTGTCCACGCCCACAAGGGTCATCAGCGCCTGCGCAGCGGCGGTGTTGTGGCTGTTGACGAGCGCCTTGCGCAGCGTCTCCGGGCCGGCGTAGGAGCTGCCGCCGTAGTTGCGCGGCCAAGAATCCTGCCCGTTTGACCCGCGCCAGCCGGAAATCGGCAGCGGCATGTTCATCACGATGCTCGCGGGGGATGCGCCAAGCTCAATCGCGGGGGCGTACACGGCAATCGGCTTGATGGACGAGCCGACGGGCATGGTCATATCCACCGCGCGGTTGAAGGTTTTCATCGCCGTCGGGCGCGTGCGGCTGCCGACAATGGCTTTGATTTCGCCCGTATGGTAGTCCACAACGACGGCGGCGGCCTGCGGCTCAACCGTTTCGTCGTATGTGCCGTCGGAATTGCGCGTGCGGTAGACCTTGTCCGCCGGGTCGCGCAGGGAAGGGTAGTTCGTCCAGTTTTCCAGCGTATCCTCGACGGTGGACTGAATGGAGGTGTCGATGGCGAGCTGGACGTGGTAGCCGCCGGTGCGCAGCTTGTTTTCCATGGCGTTGCGGTTGGCGGAGGTGTCCTCAAGGTTGTTCAGCTGCAGCAGGATGTCGATGACCTCATCCACCGCGTATTCGACGTAGTGCGCGTAGGCGTACATGCCGGTGGACGTGTTCGGGTCTTTCTCCAGCACATGCGCGGTCGCCGGGTCAAGCGCCTCCTGATACTGCTCGTAGGTGATGTACTGGTTTTCGTACATGCAGCGCAGGACGTAGTTGGTGCGGTCGTTGGTGATGGCGGGGTAATCCACGCCTTCCTTCTGCCGCGTGTAGAAATTCCGGCGCGGATTGTAGTAGTAGGGCGAGTTGCATGTGCCCGCCAGCATGGCGCATTCGCGGAGCGTCAGTTCGCCCAGCGATTTGCCGAAATACCCCTGCGCGGCGGTGTACACGCCGTAGTAGTTTTCGCCGAGGTAGATGGTGTTCAGGTAGCTTTCGAGAATCTGATCCTTTGTGTAGCGCGTTTCCAGCTGCATGGCGAGGTACGCTTCCTGAATTTTGCGCTTGTAGCTCTGCTCGGAGGAAAGGAGCGTGTTCTTAATCAGCTGTTGGGTGATGGTCGAGCCGCCCTGCGTGGAGGAGGAGGACAGGTTCGACACGAACGCGCCGACAATGCGCTTGATGTCCACGCCGTTGTGCGTGTAGAAGCGCGCGTCCTCCACGGCGATAAAAGCGTGCTGGAGGTATGTCGGCATGGCCTGAATCGACACGATGACGCGGTTCTCCGAGCCTTTGTATTCGGTGATGAGGTTGCCGTTGGCGTCGTAGATGAAGGAGGTCTGCGCCTGATCGTCAATCGCGGCGAGGTCAAGCGTCGGGGCAGTTTCCATGTACCCTTTCGCAATGCCGACCACCGCGCCGACTGCCGCCAGCCCTGCCACCAGCACCAGCACCGCGAAAATGCGGATGACGTTGACGGCAATCGACAGCACGAAGTTCGGCTTCTTCATCTCCGGCTTGAAAATGGAGTGCTTGTAGACCTTTTCCTCCTCCGGCAGCGCTTCGCTATCATCCGCCGAAGCGTTCCAGAAGTCCTCGTGCGCGAACATGTCCGCCTGCCCCGCAACTTCCACGGGGTCGTCGTCGTCCGCCCAGTTCGGGTCGTACTCGTCAGGAGAATCGCCCTGCGGGTTGTCCTGATAGCCGTCCTGATAGGAAAAATCGTCGTTTTCCGGCACAAAGTCCGGGGAATCGTTGCGTTTCTTCACTGCTTCAGCCCCTTTGCGCCGTAAGCGGCATGATGCGCGCCTCGGCGGAATATGAAGGAATGTGCTATTTCCGGCTTCACCCGCGCTATCGTGGCGCATTTTCATCCGAAAATAGCATAATCCGCAGAGCAAACAAAATTGCATCCTATATTATAGCACATATTCGCTCATCCTGCAACGGCAGGTCAACGAAAGGAGGATGCACCATGCCCCAGATAAACAACGAATCAGAAGCGAAAATTCCTGCAAAGCGCCGAAAATCTCCCCGGCGGCGGTGGAAACGCGCGCTGCTGCTGCTTGTGCTGATGACGCTGCTGATTCTCCGCGTCGAGCGCAACGTGACCGACGTCGTGCTGACGCTCTCGCAGGCGACGGCGCGGTCGCTGGCGATTCAGGCGCTCAACGAGGCTGCCTCGGAGATGCTCGGACTTGGCGTGCATTACGCCGACCTGATGACCGTCGAGAAGGACGAACAAGGGCAAGTGCGCCTGATTCAGGCGAATACCCCGGAGATGAACCGTCTGGCGGCGCAGGCGTCCCTGCTTGCGCAGGAGAGATTGACCGCCATGGGGCAGAAAACCGTCGTCGTGCCGCTGGGCAGTGCCGTCGGGCTGGCGCTGCTGGCGGGCGCGGGGCCGGGCATCGCCGTGCAGATTCTGCCTGTCGGCTCGGTGCAGGCGGCGTTCAGCACCGATTTCACCACCGCCGGCATCAACCAGACACGCCACCGCATTTCCCTTGTCCTGACCGCGAACGTGCAGATTGTCATTCCGACCGGCGCGAAAAACGTGCAGGCCAGCACGCAGATGGCGATGGCGGAAAGCATCATCGTCGGGCAAGTGCCGGATTCCTTCGCCGAGGGCGGCAGCGACAACAGCATCATCGACCTTGCGCCGTGAGGGGGAATGGGGTATAATAGAACCGAAATCCCGCTGATTTCAGCAGAAAGAAGCATTACCATGCGCGTTCTCGACATTGACCTCGACTTTTTCCTCGCTGATTGCTGCCCTCTTGCCGAACTGGGCGAGCGCCCGTCCCTCCCCGGACATGAGCCGTGGGAAGCATCCGCCGTCCGCGCGTTCCTCGAAAACCAGTGCGGCCTGTCCCGCACCGCCCCCAAGCCCGGCCGCATTTTCGAGACGCACGACGGCGCGCTCCGCTTCTGGGAGGAGCAAATCGCCGCCGGACGCCTGACCGCCCCCTTCGACGTCACCCACGTTGACGCGCACAGCGACCTCGGCATCGGCTATCCCGGCCCGAACTTCGTGCTGTTCAACGTCCTGTCCATGCCCGTCCAAAAGCGGCTGGACTACGCCGCCTTCTATGCCCAGAAGAAGCTCGATGAGGCGAATTACCTGCTTTTCGCGCTGGCGATGCGGCGGATTTCGGCGCTGGAGAACGTGCGAAATCCGCGTTCGCGCCCGGATATTCCGTCGGTGCTGCTTGATGCGGATGGCAACATCCATCTCAATTCGCTGACCGCGCAGATGTTCGCCGCGAAAAACGGCGCAGAGCCGACCGTGCCCTTCCGCGTGTACGACGACTACCGCGATTTCCGTGCGGCGGGGGCGTATGACTTCGTGACGCTCGCGATTTCGCCGCGGTACGCGCCGAAGGAGGCGGATGGGCTGGTGGAAATTGTGCGTGAATATATTTTTTAAAAATCGTGATTTTAAGTATTGACAAAATAGAAAATATGCGTTATATTATAGATGGTTCTAATGGAATAAAAAACGACCAACGAAAGCAAAATAATGAGGTGGTGCCAATGGGTTAATTGTAAAGAGGACGGTTGTAGTGAATACGAACGACAGTTAAGGAGAAAAGGCATATGAAAAAATATATTGCACTGATGCTTACATTGATTTTAACTTGCACGTTTGCATCTTCTGCACTGGCTGTGACAGTGAAAGGACCTGGAAAAACGGTTACTGCGGCAACAGGAACCAAAAGCTCTGAAAGCGCAGAGCCTTATCTGACGGTGCTGGTTTTTTCGACATCTGGTGATGGATACTTCGTTTTCTGGGTAAGAAATAATTCAAATGATAAGCAAGTAACACCTGCGTATTATATTAATAGTCTTGGGACGAAATCCATCTATTATATGAGGAAAAGTCGAGATGCAGGATATGTGAAGGCTGGCGTTAGTTATTCTGCGCGCTTCAGAACGAACAAATCTGTTCCGGAAGATGCAGAAAGCACAATCCACGTGGGATTTGCGCCGTAAAATGCCATGTGTGCGGAAAAGCCTTTGACAGGGCGCTTCCGCCTACTTGTTTTTGCGAAAGGATGAGCAAAATGAAAAAATATGTTGCCCTAATGCTGATTTTCCTGCTGGGATGCAATCTTTCGGTTAGCCGTGCGGAAGAAAAAACACTGACAATTGCCACCAACAACTACTACGCGATGATGGAAACAATGGAACAATTTGAACAGGAAAGCGGCATCAGCATCACCTGCGAAAAGTCCGTAGACATCATGGACACGATTTCGACCGCCTACGTTATCAAGAATCCCGACATTGATTTGTTTGTTTTCACTGCTTACGACGGCTTATATACCCTCAAAAACATGAAATACTACGCGCCGCTAACCGGCAGCGCGATTTTGCAGGACGCTTTCCAGCATGTCTATCCCGCTCTGCGCCCCGTCTGCACGGATGACGATACGCTGATGGGCTGGATAATAGATGCTTCCCCGATGGGCATGATGGTCTTGACGGAATATCTGGACGAATGGGGAATGAAGTCGCCCGAAACCTTCGACGAACTGCTGGATGTGTGCAACGAAATTCTGGAAGAAGGGCTTCTGCCGGAAGAGACAGGGCTTCTGATGCAGGAATACACCCAGTCGGGCATGATGGACTTGTTCATGAAGTATTACATCATGACCTCCCTGCAGGAGGGACGCAGGCTGGACTTTACGGACGAAACGTTTCTGCATTACGTCCAGCGCATCAAGGACGAACTGCCCGCGGAAGAAGAGCCGCGCATGGCATTTGAAAATATTTTCATGATTCCGGGTGCTTCGTCCGCCCCGTCGCAGATGATTCAATTCGTGCCGCGCATTTTCCCGGAGCAGAACAGCGCGGTTGAAACGTATGTGACCATTGCTGTGGTGAACCCCTACGGCAAGAATCAGGAAGCCGCGATTCAGTTTTTGGAATACTGCGCGACACATCTGACAGATGGAAGTTACTTTATCTATGACAACCTGACCGAGCCGATTGAAAATCCGTCGATGGTGGCGCAGCTGGATGAACTTGCGGAAAAAATCGCACTGCTGGAACAGAAAGCAGATAAAGAGCGCGCGGACGAGGACACCCTGCGCGACTTGCAGGATCAGTACGCAAACATGGAGCAGTGGCGTTATTTCTCTTCGACGGAGGATATTGCCTACTATCAGGAGATGGCGAAATCGCTGTATGTGTCCGAGGGTTCGCCGCTGACGTATGATGACGCGCTTCAGGTGTTGGTGCAGCGCTATCTGAACGGCGCGTTTGATGCGGCGACGTTCGCGAAGGAATGCCAGAATCATGTGGAAATGATTTACGCGGAAATCGGCGAATAATCAATAGAACCAAAAAACCTCGCGGCATTACCTGTCGCGAGGTTTTTATGTGCAAATCAAATCCCCGTTGCGGATTTCGCGGACGTGGCGATATTCTCCGCGTGGTCGCCAATACGTTCGAGGTTCGTCAGCATGTCCAGATAAATCATGCCGTTCTTCGCGGAACACTTGTGGTTCTTCAAGCGATCCATGTGGTGGCTGCGGAGGGCTTCGGTCGTCGTGTCGATTTCGTCCTCCACGCCCTCCACTTCGCCCAGCAGCGTGTCGTCCGTCACCTGCGCCTTGAACATGTCCAGCGAGCGCTGCACCTGTGCGCGCACAAGGTTCGACAGGCTTTCCAGCTCCTGTACCGCCTTGGGCGAGAATTTCACCTCGTCCTGATTCTTCAGCTGCGCCGATTCCATAATGTTCTGGCTGTGGTCGCCAATGCGCTCCATGTCGTTGACGACGTGGAAGAGCGAGCCGACCAGCTTCGTGTCCTTCTCGGACAGGTCAAGCCCCTTCACTTCCACCAGCGAATCGGTGATTTCGCGGTTCAGGTAGTCCAGCACGTCCTCGTTCCGTGCCAGCTCTTCGGACTTCTTCTCGTCCCACTCGTTGAAGCACTCCATTGCGCGCTGGAAGTTGCCCATCGCGATGCTTCCCATGCGCTGCACCTCGTTGAACAGCTGCGCCACGGCAATCGGGGGCGTTTTGAGCATACGCGCGTCAAAGTAGAGCAGCTTCATTTCCTCGGCGGTCGAGCCGTCGTCCTTGATGATCAGGCAAGCGAGCTTCTCCAGCCAGCTTGCGGCGGGCAGCAGCAGTGCTGTCGTCGTGACGTTGAAGAGAATGTGGACGATGGCGATTTGCAGCTTGAGATTGCCGGGGGAGAGCATCTCGACCCAGCTTGCCAGCGGCAGGCAGCAGGCGATGATGACGAAAATCACCGTGCCGATGACGTTGAAGAGCAGGTGCACCGTCGCCGCGCGCTTGGCGGTGGAGTTTGTGCCCGCGCACGCCAGCAGCGCCGTGACGCAAGTGCCGATATTCTGCCCGAAGAGGATGAAGATGGCGCTGTCCAGCCCAATCAGCCCCTGCGCGACGAGCGTTTGCAGGATGCCGATGCTGGCGGCGGAGGATTGCAGGACGGCGGTGATGCCCGCGCCAATCAGCACGCCCAGAATCGGGTTGTTGATGGACGCCATCGCTTTCTGGAAGCCCTCCCACGTCCGCAGCGGCTCCATCGCGCCGGACATGGTGTTCATGCCGATGAACAGGATGCCCAAGCCCATCGTGATGGTGCCGAACTGCTTGGCGGTTCTGTACTTGTCGGGAAGATTCGAGAGAATCAGCCCCAGAAACGTGAAGATGGCGGCGAAATCAATCTGCACAGACAGCAGCAGCGACGTGACCGTTGTGCCGATGTTTGCGCCCATAATCACGCCGACCGCCTGCGTCAGGGACATCAGCCCCGCGTTGACAAAGCCTACGACCATGACCGTCGTCGCGGAGGAGGACTGCACCACCGCCGTGATGGTGATGCCCGCGAGCATGGCGAGGAAGCGGTTGCCCGTGACCATGCCCAGCAGCTTTTTCAGCCGTGTACCCGCCGCTTTTTCCAGCGCTTCGCCCATCAGCTGCATCCCGAACAGGAACAGCCCCAGTCCGCCGAACAGGGATAAGACATTCATAATCGTCATGATGGTTCGTTTCCTCCGAGCGTGCCGCAATGCAGTAGAATTCCGCCTGTGCGGGGAAAAATCGCATACATACCTACTTTACCACACTTTGCGCTTGTTTTCAACTGAATTTTACATATTCATAGAGATTTTAGGCGGCGTTCAGCGGTGGAAAACAAAAAGCCGCCCCCGGAAGGCGGCGAATGTCAAATTCGCAGCGGATGCCGCTTGGCAAATCAACATCTTGCGTGGAATCATCCCTGCGCCTGACGCACCATATGGTAAAACGTCCCTTCTCCGCTGAGCGTCACCCGCTTCACCGGCTCGCCCACCACCCGGAATCCTGCCTTCTCGTAGCAGCGAACGGCGCGCGTGTTCCACGTCCGCACTTCCAGATACATCGGCTTGCCCGGATACAGCCGCTGGGATAAATCCCACGCCAGCGCCGTCATCTGCGTGCCGTACCCCTGTCCGCAGTGGTCGGGATGCGCCCCGATGCCGAAAAACACCTCACTGCCCTCATCGGACAGGTTCACGAAGCCCACCAGCGTTTCGCCATCATAAAAGGAATAGAAATTGTTTGCCGGATTCGCGAAACCGTATCCGTGCTTCTTCTGCTCGGCATACGGCGGATTGTTGTACATCGCGTATTCGCCGGGGTACTGCCACGCGCAGATGGCTTCCTTCTCGGCTTCGGTGATCGGATGATACGTCAGCATGGGCGTTTTCCTCCTTGGGGATATTTCTGATTATGCAAAAAACCGGAGGCAGCCTGCGCCGCCCCCGGTCAAATCCTCGATTATTGCAGCACAATGCCTTCCGCTTCCAGCTCCGCGCGGGTGCAGAGCCGCAGCGTCACATAGTTCTGCTGGCAGATGATGTAGCCGCCGCCTTCACGCGTGTCCTTGTTCTCCAGCGTCACGATGCCCTGCGCGATGCAGTCGTGGTCGGCGCAGCTGGCGTCGGTCATCTCGATGCTCGTCTCCGTGACGTGGATGATGTTCACGCACACGCCGTGGATCAGCCGGTAGTACCCGTCCTCCAGCAGCGGAATCGGCTCGTACGTCTTTGTGCCGACTGTCACAAGCAGGAACGCGACGGCTTCAGACGGGTCGCGAACCGCGCTTGCCATCGGGGAGGGCGCAATGCCGGGGTCAGTACCGCGCGTCGCCGGGTTCAGCTTCGCGAAGCTCAGCGATTCGTTCGATGCCGCCAGAATCGCCTGCGCGTCGGCGAGGGTTTCCTGCGTCGTCGTCAATTCCGCCTCTGCCGCGGCAAGGGTTGCCTTGGTGGCTTCCAGCTCCGTCGTGGCGGCGGTCAGGCTGTCCTTCGTCGCAGCGAGTTCATTTTCCGCGGTGGTCAGGCTGTCCTTCGTTGCGGAGAGTTCGGCTTCCTTCGCGGTCAGACTGTCTTTCGTCGCGGTGAGTTCGGCTTCCTTCGCGGTCAGACTGTCCTTCGTCGCGGTGAGTTCGGCTTCCTTTGCGGTCAGGGTGTCTTTCGTCGTCGTGAGCTCGGCTTCGGTGGCGGTCAGCGCCGTCTTGGTGTCGGACAATACCGTCGTGGCGGCGGCGAGGGTGTCCTTCGTCGCGGTCAGCTCGTTTTCAGTGGCGGACAGGCTGGTTTTTGTGTCGGACAGCTCCGTCTGCGCGGCAGTCAGCGTGTTCTGCGTCACCGCCAGCTCGGCTTCCGTCGCGGCGAGCGCTTCCTTCGTGTTCTCCAGTTCATATTCCTTCGCCGGCAGGGATGCCTTCAAGGTGTCCAGTTCGTTCTGCGTGGTGGACAGCGTGTCCTTCACTGCCGCCAGTTCGGTCTGGGTGATCATCAGCGTGTCCTTCGTGGATGCCAGCGTGGTGTCGCGGCTGTTCAGGGCAGTCTGCGTTTCGGCGAGGGTGGCTTCGGTGGATGCGAGGGTGTCCTTTGTGGCGGACAGCTCGGTTTCGCGGTCAGCAAGCGTGTCCTGCGTTTCTGCGAGGGTGGCTTCGGTGGACGCGAGGGTGTCCTTCGTCGCGGACAGCTCGGTTTCGCGGTCAGCAAGCGTACCCTGCGTTTCGGCGAGGGCGGCTTCGGTGGATGCGAGGGTGTCCTTTGTCGCGGACAGTTCAGTTTCGCGGTCGGCAAGCGTGCCCTGCGTTTCGGCGAGGGTGGCTTCGGTGGATGCGAGGGTGTCCTTTGCCGCGGACAATTCAGTTTCGCGGTCAGCAAGCGTGCCCTGCGTTTCGGCGAGGGTGGCTTCGGTGGATGCAAGGGTGGTCTGGGTATCCGTCAAGGCGGCGGCGGTCGTGTCCAGCGTGGTCTGCGTGTCCGCGAGGGTCGCTTCGGTAGATGCGAGGGTGTCCTTTGCCGCGGACAGGCTGTTTTCGGTGTCCGCTAAGGTGGATTGGGTGGAGGACAGCACGCTCTGCGTGTCCGTCAGCTGATTCCGGGTGTCCGTCAGCGAATTGTGGCTGACGATGAGACCGGCGCCAAGCGCGATGGAGGAAACTGCCAGCACGATGGCGGCAATCATCCAGATGATGGTCTTTTTCCGGGCGGCAATGGGACTCATAGCAATCCTCCTAACAAGCGACGAAAATGGGCGGAAAACTTCCGTTTTTTCCAGTTTACCACCATCGGGGGAAGTTGTCAATCTCGAATTTCGCGGAAGCACAAAAAACGCCCCTCCGCCGACAAAAGCAGAGGGGCAGGGGAAGGCGGATTAGGGCACCACCGCACAATTCGGCGGCGCGTCTGACGATGTCTTTTCCGCCATCTGCGGCATGCAAATTCCTCGATTTACCTCCAGTAAACCTTCGAAATTTGCATTTGCATCTGACGAAAAATCCATTCGCCAGCCGACCACCTCATTTGTGCGGTGTTACCCTTACTTCTTCAGTTCAATCCCTTGACCCTTCAGCCGCGCAACCACGCCGTCGACAACCGCCTGCACTTCGTCGCGGGTGAGCGTGCGCTCCGGGTGCGAGAAGGACAGGCGAATCGTGATGGTCTTGCCGGTGATGTCGCTGTATGTGCCCAGCACGGTCACCTTCTGCACCAGCGGGGAGTTCTCCGCCTTCACCGCGTCCAGAATCGGCTGGCAGCGATTGACCACGAAGGTCAAATCCTGCTCCATGCCGGGGAAGCGGGACGGCTCACGGTAGACGATGGGCGCGGGCACGATGGACGCAAGCGCTTCCGTGTCGATTTCGGCAAACACAATCGCCGCCTTCTTGTCGATGTTCTTGCCGACAACCGGGTGCGCCACGCCGATTTCGCCGAGTTCAACGCCGTCCAGCACGATGGCGTTCAGGTTCTTCGGATGCTCATAGGAGTGGGTCGCTTCCATTGCGTGGAAGGACAAATCCTTGTGCAGAATGTCGCTCACGGCGACGCACAGCATGTCGCGCAGGCGGAAATACAGCGTTTCCACGTTATCGACCTTGCTGAAGAGCGTCACGCACAGCTTCTTGTGTTCCTTCGCCAGCTTGTTCTCGTCCACGCCGTCGATGACGTGACCGATTTCAAAGATGCCGAACGACGGCGCATAGCCCGTATTGCCCTTCACCTGGCACAGCTGGGTGGGAATCATGGAGCGGCGCAGCGTCTCGATGTTGGGGTTGGAGGCGTTGAGCAGCTTCACGTTGTCCTCAACGGCAATGCCGAGCTTCTTGTAGTCGTCGGCGTACTGCCAGATGTAGGAATGCACCTCGTGCAGCGAATAGCGCTTGACGAGGATGTCCTTCAATTTGTCCTCGACCGTCTTTTCGGTGGACATGCGAACCGGGTAGAGCGGGGATTCCGCCGTGTGCAGGTCGAAGTTGTCGTAGCCGTAGATGCGGGTGATTTCCTCGATGATGTCCGCCTTGATGGTTACGTCCTTCGTCGCGCGCCAGGAGGGGACGTCCGCGGTGAAGGAATCGCCGTCCCGCGTCATGCCGAAGCCCAGCGCGGTCAGCGTGTGCATGATTTCGTCGGAGGAGATGTTGATGCCGGTATAGCGGTCAACAACTGTCTCTTATACACATCTGACGCTGCCGACGATCTTACGCGT
>ENA-UALF01000797-UALF01000797.1-human-gut-metagenome-genome-assembly--contig:-NODE-797-length-14196-cov-23.474153_pt1 | contig 14196 bp, 23 predicted proteins | sample MGYA00243698_ERZ654464 | MGnify/ENA primary metagenome ERZ654464 (study PRJEB26926, sample SAMN06164595) | human gut metagenome | biome: ENVO:00009003; feature: ENVO:2100002; material: ENVO:00002003...
TCTCCCCTTCAAGAAGTTGGACTCTCTGCTTTATGTTTTAGCGGACAGTAATAATTGTTTATAGTTTTATTATAGCTACCCGTTTTACTTTCCGTTTTACTTTCCGTTTTACTTTCCGTTTTACTTTCCGTTTTACTTTCCCACGGAAAGTAAAAACTTTCTTCGTCAACTACGGGCAGACAATAAACTGGTGGCGAAGCCTTTCTTTTCCCCGGTTTGAAATCAATCAGACCGCGCTCGCGCAACCTACACCTGCAATCGATTAGGGTCTTCTCGCTGAGACCCGTCGAGAGGACGGCTCGCTTGTTGGGTAGGGAGAACGGATTTACCCAGCCAATTCTATTGCAATAGTGCAATAGATAAAAGTAAAGATTGGCCTCTTGGGATTTATAATCCTTCATCTCGACCTCGCTCCAAAAGCGGTTGATCAATTCTATATAATTCATCGGTAAAGTGGATACTTGTTGGTTGCTTCTTCCAGGTACTTGTCAACGTCGATGCGAAGGTAGGCACACACAACGGACACGAACTCCAGCAGGCCGTGACATACGGCGTATGTGCTGCCGTACTTCTCTATAAGACATTGCCATGACTTCTGATGGTCGCTCTGCCGTCCGGCGCTGCTCCCTTTCTTCTTGGGCACCTTCATTTCGACGCACAGACTCGACTTGCCACCGCTCGGATATAGAAGTATCAGATCGGCCACGCCTCGCACCTGACCTTCGTAAACCATCTGGGCTCCGGCCCTTGCTCCACGCCAACCTCCGTTGGGTACGGCAAAGAGCAGGTCGGCTACATGCGGGAACGTCTGCCGGAACCATGTCACACAAATATGCTGTATCTTCGATTCCGAATAGGACTGCTCGGCTTTGGCAATCTCTGTTGCTGTCATAATCTGTCCTGAAATAAGTTCATCGTTATGTTGAGCATGTCCTCCGCTATCTGGGTAGTGGTACCCGTCACTTCGTTGGCTATGCCCTTCTTCGTCTGTATCACACTGTACATGTACCTGTCAATGGTCTTGTCACCGAGGAAGTAATAACAGTTCACTGCGTTTTTCTGCCCGTTGCGGTGTGCTCTGTCTTCCGCCTGCTCGCAGTCTGAATAGGTCCACGGAAATTCAATGAACCCGACACGGCTGGCTGCCGTCAACGTCAGACCAGTTCCTCCTGATTTATAATTCAAAATTATCAACTTGCACTCGGGATCGTTCTGAAAGCGGTCCACTGCGTTTTGCTTCTGCGCGATGTTGTCGGAGCCGGTAACGGTCACGGCATCGGGAAACTCGTCCTTGAGTGCCTCTACAACATCCTTGAGGTAGGCGAACATGATCAGCTTCTCGCCTCCGTCTATCACGTCATGGATAAACTCGGATACTGCCTTGATTTTACCCTTGGCTGCTATCTGCTTCAAGATGTTCATCTTCACCATTACCTCTCCGCGTATGGCCCGCGCCACTTTGTCGTCATTAGCCTTCTTGTACTCGCGCAGATAACGGATAACATCGTTCTCGGCATCGTCGTATTCCTTACGGTTGGTGATGTCGCACGTGATGTATTGCCGCATCTTGTCGGGCAGCTGAGTCAACACCTTCTGCTTCTCGCGCCTGAAGAATCCAAACATCCAAAGTCGGTAGTTCAGTTCCCGGTTGTTTGATGAAAGTTTCGGGCCGTCGCAATAGCGCGACATGAATTGGGTGTACCCTCCGAAATCGTCAAGCCGTCCGAGAATCTTAAGCTGCTGTATGAGGTCGGTGTTGTTGTTGACAACAGGCGTTCCGGTCAAGGCGAATATCCATTGCTTTCCCTTGCAGATGCCCTCGACATACTTTGATTGCTGTGTCTTGCTCGACTTGCATTTGTGGCTCTCGTCTATGATGATGGACTTGAACAGTTTGATGCGTTGGTCGAACACCACTGAACGCAATGTGAAGCGTGCATGGTCGCGGATGTCGGTGACGAAAAATTTCTTAAGGCTTTCGTAGTTCGTGATGAACACGGGACAGATGGATTCACCGTCACCTCGTTTCATTTCGTAAAACCGGTGCCAGTTGTCACGGTTCTTGTCGTCAAGAATGATAGCGTTGATGCCGGCGAACTTCTTGAACTCACGTTGCCAGTTGACCTTTAGCGATGCCGGACAGATCACCAGCGCCGGGAACGTATCGCCGTAAGTCTCGGCCTCCTTGTGGGCCTTGACCACCGAGCAAATAGCCTGTAATGTGTTATGTGTCACAACATAGTTATCTGTCAGATAGAGGTGGTCCGGTGCCGTAACATGAATGCATCGTGATTCCTCACGTCCGACAAATTCAATCCTTTCTATGTACCGTGAGCAATAGTTTCCGCGCCTAATGCGGTATTCTCTTGCCTTTTGGGCAGTATAGAAAGGATTAAATTTTATGACTACATTAACCTGATATTCCACAGCCTTGCCCTCATCCGTCCGGTCATAGGTCCTGATGTGCGCCTGACCGCCCAATGACCGGATCAACTCAACGACATCTTCGCATAGCTGTCTGTTTACTGAATGATAGGTCATTCTTTGACGGCTTATCGAGCCGTCCGTATCCATGAGCCCTCTCAGCAACTCCATGCGCTGATCGACGTCCCCATGCAGATAGCATTCGGGGATTCGCTTGATTTCGGATTTTACGTCAAGCCCGATATGTCTTATCCATTTCAACGCCCTGTTGTTTTGTCGGGTATCGGAATTGACAAGGCAATATCGGGGACAAGATGAATATCTATCCTCAACAAGTTTCAATCCGGCCGGCAATAATTCAGAAATCTTGCTGTGAATATCCCCATCAAAATTGGGATTGCTCAAGACAACACGGCCATTGCATAGATTGCCATCACCTATCAATGCTCCTATGATATATGGATGTAGGTACAAGTGCTTGGTGGGATATTCGACAGGCTCGCACATAGGGATTTCCCATCGAAGTACAGGCTTGCGACCGCTTGCCTTTCGCGAAGGTGACATATTCCACACAAGGCCTTTGTTGAGAAGCTCCTCGGTGGTCAAGGTCTTCCATCCCTGACGCCGCCGGCGCATATTCACGTCCCTGACGCTCCAAAGATGTTCAAGGCCACACCGTGCAGTCGCACCATCGTTGAACGTAAACAGATAGACATCTTTTATGCCTTTCTCATATACGCCGTCAACATGATATATCTTGCCGTCACGCCCGAATAATGGATCTCCGATGTGAAGGTCGCCCATATAACGCCATCCGTCCGGTGTCGCTATGAGTGCGGAATACGGTTCCTCTTTGCCCAGGCCCGGCTGGTCGCCGAAGATGCAACGCTTGTGGTCCAATGCGTACCGTACACCGTCAAGCTGATACGGATACGGATTGAGCAGCATGTAGTGGTTTCCGGTGAACTCTTTCATCGGTGGAATCTCATATACCACATCATGCTGCTCGCTCCTTCTCTGTATGCCCAGGCAATAGCGCCTGGCGACCGCCCACTTCGCGAAACTCTCCACATACCACCGTGCATCACGCCCAGGGGGATAACAGACATTTTCCTTCTGTATTATCCATTCCTTATCCCGGGCATCCCATTTGGGCGAGGACGGCACACGCTTGATTACCGTGACCATTTCTCTGTTGTAGTCAAACGAAATCCGGAAGGTGTTGGGTGTTTCGGTAATATATATGGGTTTCATTTATGGTTTACGCTACGTCGGCAGGATGCTCTATGTCTGGGACTTGATCGGTAGGCCGCGCCTCGCCGAAGGGATCGTCAGGGTCTCCGTCAAACAGGCTGGGCTCTAACACCTCCCATTTCCTGTCAAGGATATACTGCTTGACTTCCTCGATGAAGCCCTGCACAGCCAGGTCGAAGTCGTCGATGTGCGACCACTCGAAAGTCTCAGAGTCCATTTCGACACCGGGCGAATTGAGATTGAGCACTCGCGAAGTCATAAGGGTACGGTTGCCTGTCATCGTGATAAATCGGTTGGCATCGTCCCCGCCGATACTGAGGCCCGTCACGTTAAGCTTTCGGAGCAGTTCTACGTTCTCGGCACTCTCAAGGTTAGTCCAGTCGATGTGGTCGGCCTCCTTCTGCTCGGTCAGATCGGCGAAGTAAGGCACCAATGCCGCCAACGCCACTTTGAGGTCGTTATGGCACTTGTGTTTGCCTTTCATGCAAATTTCATTGCCTTCCGCGTCAAAGTAGGTTGCCTCGACACACCCTCCTTTGCTCAGCTTGGCTTTCTTGATCGATATGTTCTGATTCTCCATAATTGATTAAATAAAACCGGACGGCCATTGTGACCGCCCGGTGTGTTACCTTGTTCTGTATTCATTTATAAACGCCTGATAGTTCCTGTCCTCGGGAAGCGGAAGTATTATCCCGAACTCGGTGGCCGCGTCTGCCTTCACCTTTTCAAGATAATTGGTCATCTGCAATGTGTTGAGGTCTGTCGTGCTTCCAGGTACTCTGTACCATCGGTTGCCTACCGTCACGTCCCTGCTGAGATACTTGGCCTTGTAATAGTCGTGGAAATCCTCCTTGGACGTTCCGGTCGCATCCTCCATGCACTTGTACCACATCCACATCAGCGAGTTCTGCGAAATGGTGCGCGGCTTGACCTTGCGGACTATCTGCACAGTGTACTCCCCGTTCCGGAGCAGTGAGCACATAAGGTCGAAATCCTTATCCATCGTCACCACTCCATTACGCTTCGTCAGATTGGCATCCATTACCGTTGGGGATATCCATTACCAGGGCCAAATCCGTTATGCTGCGGCATATAATTGGGAGCCGTATTGTACGTAGGATACTGCTCGGGCGTCATTGCTGGCTGGCGTTGCGGCTGTGGCGTGTATCCTTGCGGAGCCTGCTGGCCGTATCCTTGCTGATAACCTTGCGGCTGGCCGTATCCTTGCTGGGGATAGCTGCCGGGCATGGGTGCGGACTGATATGGCTGCTGTGGCTGTTGCATCTGTACGGGAACGTATGCGGCCAGACCTTTTACTGTGTCAAAGATGCGTCCGTTATGCTCGCGGCCATTGATAACGCCTTCAACATTGATGCGCATCCCCGGCACAAGCTGGTCAAGTTGTGCCATCTTCTCGCCCGAAAACTCGATTAGTACGAAGTTGGCGTAATGCTTGTCATCTTTGTCCCACGAATCGTCAATTACCAGCTCGCGCTTCTGATACGGCTGTCCACCGGTCTTTGACTCGATGTTGATAACTTCCGATACCGAATGCACTTTGACATTCGTGCCTGTAAATTTAATCATTGTCTTTAAGTTTTATAGTCAGCCCTCCCTTCTTGGCTTTCCGAGAGCTGTACTGTTTGTATAATTCCGGATGTTCGGACTTGAATTTCTTCGTGTCGAACGATGTTGTAGTGCTGTCGGCAGATATGCTGGCCGAGAAGGTTCCGAAGTCGTATGACTTGACTTCGTGGGTTTCCATCGCTGCCCTAAGTGCCTTCTTTGCTTCGTCAAGCTTTGACTCGGCATCTTTGACGGTCTTAAGCAGGCCAGTGAAGTAGTCCACCACATCTGCTGCAATGATTGGCGCCTGTTCCTTGCGCTCGGCCGGAAGATTGACTCCTATACCGAACACCGTGGGATCATGATGGAAATATATCGGGCCGTTGTCGGTAAAGATATACTCGCTTTTAAGTAATTCCTTGACCAGTTCCGTAGGTTTGCGCTCTATCTGCCACAACGCATCGTCATCGGCGCGGAGCCAATTGCAGGCAAGACCCTCGACCTTCATGCCGGGATTCTCGGCCTCAAACAATTCAGCGTAGATAGACAGCTGCCAGGACAGATACTCCTTCAATGCTTCCTCCCCGTTGCGAAAATAGTCTTGTATGAAGTAACCGCATAGGGGGTACAGTTTCGTGTTGTTGGTCTTGGTATCGACCAGCCATATACCATTCGTTCTCTTGAACAGCCACACATTGTCAATCTGCGACGCATAGCGCACGTTGTCGGATACCGTCAACTCATTGGCAAGCGGCTTAAACCCATCAAGATGCCGGATATAGGCGTCAAGTTCGGCCGACACGTCCCAACGTTCATCGACATACGATATGCTGTCACGTTCCTTGCATCCGTATCGGGTGCGGACTATTTGCGTGGTCTGCCTGACGCCCAACTGGTCGTAGGTCTGTATCGCGTGATGTACGGCGGTGCCACGGCTTCCGGCCCTCGGTATGACATAGTCCTTGGTGTAGTCGCTTGCATCGGGATATACACCCAGTCCGAGGATTGAGTGTATAAGTCCCGTGATGCCGAGCAATTGTTTATCGTCGAGGTGGTAGGTGTGGTCTTCTTCGTTGAATACCACAGGCGATTTCTTGAACTCCATTTATGATGCTTTGGTTGCTTGATTAATTTCCGTGATACGCTTTGAGCAGGCGTTCCAGAACTCGCCGCCATTGGCACACAGTGCGGGCACCGTACACGCCCATTTGTTCCAAAGCTCGTTGAACTGCTGTTGCGTCGTTACAGTCGCCAGTTCGGATAATGCCTGCGTCAGATCCGCACCTGTATAGGCGGCTGATGCCACATTCTGCTGTTGCTGGGGCTGCGCTTGTGTGGCATTACCGTGGTCATTAGTCGCATCAGGGTCTTTGACGTCGTCGATGCAGAACAGGCCGTTCAACGCATACTTTCGCGCATAGGAAGATGCCGCGCCGGTAATCTGCGCTCCATCCATCCCTTTCTTGTTCTCGTCCTCTCTTGCCGAAGCCTTGACTACATACTGTTTACCATCGGGAGTGGTGAGAGTCGCAGTAGCGGTAACATAGATTCTGTTGCCCATCGAAACAATGTCGTCAGATAAGGTCAATACACATCCTGTTTCCTTGAGCAATGGCTTGACTGCTGCCAGTATGTCCTCACAGCTGCGGTATTTGTACTTGCCGAAAGTGTTATACTGATTCTTCGGCGCGTTGAGTTCCTGCTGAATTTTCAGCAATCCTTCTGTTTCCATAATCGTTTAGTTTTTTATTGGTTTGACTTATAATTCATTTCACCTGTAAAGTTAAGGCAGATTGGCAAGTTATACAAGCAGATTAAACACCATTTTTACGCCTTAACGTTTACTGACATTTGACGCCCAACAGCGGCGCATAAAAGTCGAAATTCTTGCGCTCGATGCTTGCATCCTCTGGGTACCATACGGCCCGCTTTTTCCATTCTTCGAAGCATTCCCGACAGAACCATTGGTTAAGAACAGCGATGTAATAGCCATCGTATGACTTGTGGCATACGGATCCGCACCAGTCGCATACGCACTGCGCTGCACCCGTCACGGCCATCAGTTCACCGGCAGTGCAGGCGATGATGAGGAACTTACCGAATTCGATTTGTTTTGCTCGCTTTGCCATCTTCGTTGTATTGTTGTATTATACTGTACTGTCAGCACCCTGGCCGAGCCGTGCATCAGAAGCAGTCTCGTCATAGTGCTGTGCCATTTCCCTTTATATGTCCGACAACCTCGTTCAGTGCCTCGCAGAATCGGTCTATGTTCGCCGAATGAATGAATATGCGCTGGCGCTTTTTCTGCCCCGGCATTCTGTCTGTCGGTATCTCGGCAATCTCGACGAACGGCTGTCCCGTTCGGTCCAGGTGTGCGTCGATGTAGTAGACTCGTGTCCCGGCACTCACCTGCCGGGAAATGATTGTATTATCCATTTTGATGATGTGTTTTGATGAAAAAACAAAAGGCCGCATAAGTGCAGGTATTCAGAACAGCTGCCGATGGAGGCTGTATTTTCTTCGCGGGGCTCTTACCTCAATCGGTTGACTACATTATTTCCTGCTTTCTCTACTGCTGGCGCAACACGGGCGACGTGCGCGGCCTTTTGATGTCGTTAAAAGCATAGCCTTTTCAGTGACGGTATTCAGATGTGCGACCGGACATGATTCTTTTTTTATACAGCGTGGGGTCCTCATGTCCGGCTGGGTTGACTTATTTCCGCCTTTCAGTATCCCTGCACGAGGGGCCGCTTCAGACCTCGGCAAGGCTATGCTTCTTAGTGTCCCCGTCCGGTTCGACCCGGCAACCGTTCCTAAGTTCCGAAAGCGGCGCACAGTGTGGCAGTAGCTTTGCGAGGTTGATACTATGTTTCTTCTCTCTGTCACTCGGCATCCATGCGCTACCGCAAGTTCAGCCGAGCGGCGTTTCCTCGGCAGTTTCGGGGACGTGTAAAGCCGTGCTGTCCTCACGGACGACACGGCAAGAATCGAAATTTGAATTAACGCACTTGCGGAACGGGCAGGAGTCGAACCTGCGAAGCACTTACGCGATGCGGCACAGGCAAGCCGCATGACCTTGACCGCTTGGCCGTACCGTTCCGTTTGGCCGAAATAACCCGTCCGGCCGTCGGGGTTTGAATTAAGATGATGCCATGACCCTCACGGGCAATCGATAGGCAATTGTTTAAAAGCATGAAGACTATGACCCTCACGGGCATTCATCTCAGAAATTTATCCAACTAATACATAACAACTATATGGTTATCTCTTTGGTCTCATGTTCCGGCAATGCCTCAGAACCTGGGCGGCATTGCACTTCCATTTGCTATTCTGCGCATTGCATCCTTTCTCTGCATGGATCTGCCCCGAGGCTATCAAGGCCTCAAGCTTCTTGGGACCACCTACTATCTTCGCGGCCGTGTCCTTGCAGAAGGTCTGACGCTCCATAACGCGCATGATGTTCTCCAGCATGATCGCTTCGGGATTTACCGACGTCACCAAACACTTTCCCATAGGCTACGCTGTTCTTGTGACAAGTACTCGGCCGTTGTCAAAATCCAGCTTTACCTTCCATTTGCAACCCTTAAGTCTGTCGGGCAACAGTGTCGATGCAGGAGTGGCGCGAACGGAATTGAAGTTATAGCGGTCAAGTGGGAAGCTAAGCACCTCCTCGACCTCCATGCTTCGGAACTCCTCGGCAATGCCTTTCTTGGCTATTCTTATTGTCTTTTCCATGTTCATTGAGATTAATTTGTTTCCCCGTCAAGCTCACACTTTCCGGGGAATTTCGTAATTTTGTGATTGAAAACTAAAAACTACGAATATGAGTAAATTTGACAAGCGGGCTAAAGAACTGCTGGATCGTGCGCAGTCTCTGATGGACGCCTTTGAACTGCGCAAAGGCACCTCTGGCTGGCCGGATTATTATGAAGCCTCAAGAGAAATAAAGCTCCAATATCCTGATCTTCTCATTGATGTGCAAACTCTCCTGTTCTGTGACTCTCCTGAGCATCCACTCTACATTCAAGCCAAAGAGCTGCAAGACCCGAAAAAGTTGGCTACCAATCGCTTTCTAAGCAGTTTCAGCTATTCAGATTTTGAGGCTCTGAAAGACATCCTCTTAAAATATATTGAATATCGCACTTTCCTTGAAGCAGAAGATTGACTCCATCTTCTGCTCTGTTCGGATCTGCTCCTAATAAAAGAATGTGCGACATTAGGTTTGCGGCTACGTCTTTGGATATGGTCGTAAGATTCTTTATGTAGTTTAGGCTCATACCGTGAATCTCAACATCGAACGTCTCGTCGTCAAGATTGATTTTGATTGTTTTATCCATATTGTAATGAGATTATGAGTTATGATTTCCTCAAATGCTGCGACAAACTTCTGAAAGTCCTGCCGTCAGATATTATTATGGAACCTTCTGAAGTCGCGGAATATCTGAATGTCACCGAATCGTATGCCATGACCGTTATTGAGCGATTGCGCGAGGATGGCCTTGCCGACGGATTCGGCACCGGTCCGGTTTCAAGAAACAAGCGTACAGCCGTCTTTCCTGACTTCTATACCAAGGAGATAAAGAAACAGAAGTACGATCACCGTACAAAAATCTATGCCAGATGGGGATTCTGGATTGCAGTCACAAGTTTTTTATGGCAAATTTCAGAATACTTATTAGGAGTGATATGGCACCAAGGATAATAGCAGCTATCGCGTACCGCATGTTAATCCTATTCTCGCGTTCCTCCTGTTCTCGATTGTACGATTTCCATTCGGCATAGGAATTGAATTCCCACGGTTCTTTCTCTTTCATGTCGGATTGGTTTGGTTGGGAACGGTGGGCGGAGTCGAACCGCCGTCGCTGGATTACTTGGCCCCAGTACTCTGACCATTGAGCTACACCGTTCTTAGGTGATATTCACCGATTTTTACTATCTTTGTGGTGTCAAAACAAAAAACAGTAAATATGAGTTATATTGCAATGTCACGTGGCCGTGACGGCATAATTAAACGTGAAATGTGGGACCGAGACGACATATCGGAATACTGCAACATCGATATTGAATCAGCTGGCGATTTGCTGGTCCTCGCCAACAAGGCTTTCGGGTTTGTCGGATACGGTGACATCCCCAAAGATAAATTCATTCAGTTCTACGAAGAAGTGGAACTTGAAAGGGAGAGTCGTAGATTGCAGAATGAAGCAAACGCCGCAACAATTATATTCGCTCAGAAAAATTACAAACTCAGCTTAGGCTCTACACTGATAAATCAGGCACTTTCCCTTCTAAGTAATCTCTGATGCTGTATTTGACATCCTTGTCCTCCATGCTTCTGATGTCCCTGTCTCGCAAATTATAGTAATAGGGATATTTCAAACCTCTGTACAAGATTCCAGACATCATCAGAGCTTCAACTTCTCTATCAATGCTCCGGTCAGACATTTTTAGTTGCTTCAATAATGGAGCCAATCCACCGGCAATTACAGATCGTATCTCAGGTATGATAAACGAGTCGCCAAGTCTCCCCTCGATATTGACGGTTATCTTGATGTCGGATGGAGAAACAAATTCCTCACTTCCGAAATCATAAGAAACTGTTGCTTTCATTATTAATAGAATTTTTAGGAACGGCAGAAGGACTCGAACCTCCATCTATCCCGTACCACAAGGGCGCATAGGCTTGTTTTCCCGATTAAACTATACCGTTCGATTTATAAATAGGAAAATCTCACTCAAAAAGTGGATTCATCGTATTCTTAGTTAACACTCAGTCCATTTTCCACGGGTGGACACGACTCATCCCGCTCACGGTCTTTTTCGGCTAAGCACCGCGAGAATCGCTTATCGCCACACCGCCTTCGGTGTAACTCATCACTGCATCGGCATCGTCCTGTCAGGCTCGACCACGCTATACAGTGGAATTTATCAATACGTCATGGAACTCTTTTTGGTGGCGGAAGATGGGGGACTCGAACCCCCAAACCGAATTACGGTCTACACCTTAGCGGGGTGCTGCATTACCATTCTGCCAATCTTCCTTTTTAAGCCCCTTTCGGGGCCGGGCCTCTCTTGGCCCTCGGCATCGCTCACTCCTGAGCGCCGTATGGTGGTTTGACTTTGGCGCGGTTATTCGGTGGAATAAGTGTCGGTAAGCAACACTGCTATCGCACGGATTCTATTCCTTAATTGGACATTGCGGCGAATCTCCCTCTGCCAGTTCTTGTAGCGATTCTCGCTGTCTTTTCTTACTTCTTCACACTGTTCCTTGAGGTCTGCGATAACTTCAGCGTTCTTCTTGGCGTCAGCAGCCTTCTGTTCCTGCATCTTGTAGATGATTTCACGTAGGGTTTCGGCATCTGTGAACGGACAGTCTATTGCATCGCAATAATTTTCGGCATACACCGACATCGGGCTGATGTGGAAATCAAGGCCAAGCTCGTCGATGAACTCCCCTGCCTCTTTCTCGGCGTCATCGCCCATCACGAGGGCCTTATATTTCGGATGCAGTGTCACCTTATACTCGGTGTCGGCCATGAATGCGGCCAGCTTCTTGTACGAATCCTCGTTGATGGCCTGATATAACCTCGCGTTGCTCATAGCGGTTGGTATTATCGGTTTGACTTGATGTTAGCGAAATATCCCTTGGCATTCCAAAGGGAGTAGAGGACGTAAGCGGCTAATCCCGATACAAGTGCAATGACTTTGGTCAGGACGAGGTCACGCCAGAATGTATCTGAGGTCTCCATCGGCTCGGAGAAGAAACAGACAAACGCGATGGCCGCGAGGGTCAGGATTGCCGATGCTCTGAATGCTGATTTCAAGGTGTTCATAATGCCTGTGCTTTGATGATTGTACTTCTTGCAAATCTCAACCAAAATCACTATTTTTGTAGTGTTTGAATTAAGATGATGCAAAGTTAATACGAATTGGTATTATATGCAATACGAATAAGTATTATTATGATGTGTTTTAAGTTTTATTAACATTATAGGCATGATTAATAGGATAAAAACATTAAAAGACCATTATGGTTTATCCACTCGCGCACTCGCTGTTAAATGTGGATTAAACCAGCCAACACTTGATAGGATGCTAAAGGGAATAAATGCTCTCAATCTGAATTGCATATCGTCTATTCTGATTGCATTTCCAGAAATCTCGGCAGAATGGTTACTGCGTGGAGAGGGAGAAATGATTAAACAGGACGCATCTTCTAAGGAACTTGAAAGAATCGGCAAGCTTAACAATGTCGTTGAAACCCTTCAGGAAGTCATCGATGTAAAGAATGCCACAATAGACCAGCTTGGAGATCGAATCAACCAATTGGAAAACCAACTCAAAAAATAAATAACATGGAACAACTGAATGAGAACCAGTGGCAGACGCCACCTCAACCGCCAATGCAGCCAAATAAACCCAAAAAGAAGCGCACATGGCTGTGGGTAATAATCGCAATAATTATACTACCCATGTTTTTCTCAAAGTGCTTTGAGAATCGCGAAAAACAGCAGAGCGAAAAGGAAAAGACAGAATTACCGACACTGTCAAAAGAATCTTGGACGGAAAACTTGTTGACAGACCTGAATATTCAAAATGAATATTTGGACAGCATTCCGGTTCGACTCAAAGGGACAAAATCCCTTGATATGCTTCGGGCTTATGTGCATGATACAAAGAACATTGCCGATAAGGTTATCACGGATTCCACATACATGGATGTGTACTCTACTCCCGAAGTTGTCAAATTGATGGATAAGAATAGTGTTAAGGCGAAAAAGATATTGCCGGAGGTAATGCGTTTTTGGCGCAAGCGATATGTGTCAGATCTGTCTGATAAACTATGGGAAGAAAATATATATGTGGAATGCCCGAATGGCGGCACGACAATAACATTCATTGGCGCCATATTCGCAAGCAACAAGAATATCAAACAGTGGCAGGAACAGGTAGGTTCCCTACTTGGAGAAATGGGATTCAAGCAGGTTCGCTACAAATGGATTAAACACGCTGACGATTATACTTACTATGATTTATAATCAACAGATACAAGCAAAAAGCGTCGCGCGCATGGTAAAATATCTAATGTGCGCGCTCGCTTTGCTGCTGCCCCTCTCGGCATCGGCAATGAAAATCGAGAAGGACGAGATAGACGAGTTCACCGGTTATCGAACAGTATACACATCATGGGAAAGTTTGCGCGCTAAGGAAATTCATATACGGTTCCGGCAACAGAACAATCGTCAGTTCCTTGACTTCAAAATGTTTTATGATGGTGCGATTGTGATTGGCGAGGGCGACCAACTAATGTTCAAGAGTACGACCGACAACATCGGTAAGTTTTCATCTATCGCAACCTATCGTGGAGAGATGGGTGCAGCGGCTGTGATGCCAATTATCGGAGAGAAAGCATGGGGTATTTACGCAACCTATGAAGGCGATCTGTCCTACTTCGCCGACAACGTTATAAGATTGTTGCGTCTTTATACCGTTGACGGCTACATCGACAAGAAAATCAATGAGGGCGGCGGCAAGAGCATCTGCGAACTTTACGGCATATTCGCCACGGCTCTTAATCCGGATGCTGAAGCAGCCATCGCCTCCTACAAGCTGACCTATCTCAAGAAGGGCGTCAACGATACGGAATGGTTCAAGGACTACGAGATAGTCAGACGCCACAAGAGCAAGGAGGATATTCAGAAGTACAAAGACGAGTGGGAGTCGAAGTCGGACGCAAAGACCCAGTACAAACTAATCGTAAAAAGGTTGAACACGGACGAATAAAACCCTCACATTTCCGATTTATTGTCGGAAATGATTCGTGGGACCTGTAAGAATTCTGATAATCTGAATGATACGCCGTTTTGCGATAATTTATAGGCGAAATTTAGTATTTTTACCCAATATTGTCCTAAATAATTTTTGAGTGCTACTCAACGTGCAGAGGCATCAGCC
>ENA-UALF01000808-UALF01000808.1-human-gut-metagenome-genome-assembly--contig:-NODE-808-length-14087-cov-10.436360_pt1 | contig 14087 bp, 12 predicted proteins | sample MGYA00243698_ERZ654464 | MGnify/ENA primary metagenome ERZ654464 (study PRJEB26926, sample SAMN06164595) | human gut metagenome | biome: ENVO:00009003; feature: ENVO:2100002; material: ENVO:00002003...
TCTACACGCGTAAGATCGTCGGCAGCGTCAGATGTGTATAAGAGACAGGATTATGGGAGAGTATTTATTGATTTCGGATGCGGCAAAACAGGTAAAGGTGGAGAGTCACGTGCTTCGTTACTGGGAGGAAGAACTGCACCTGCCCATCAAGCGTAACGAATTGGGGCATCGCTATTATACGAAAGAAGATGTAGAACGCTTCAAAGAGATCAAGAGCATGAAAGAAAGGGGATTACAGTTGAAAGCTATCAAAATGATTTTAAAGGACGGGAAACTGGATGTACTGCCGGAAGAAAAGACAGAAAAAGAAACGGCTGCCACACCGCGTATGGCAATTGAAATTGTAGATGAGACAGTGAAGAAAACAGTACCATCATCGGCGCAGGAGACCTCGCTGACAGGCGAAAACCGGGAGGAGAAGGTGAAAAGACTGCAGTGGATATTGCAGCAGATGATCCGTGAAGCAGTAAGGGAGAATAATCAGGAACTGTGCAGAGAACTCAAGGAGAGCATGGTCAAAGAACTGGATTATCAGTTCCGCAATAGGGAAGAGCGGGAAGAAGAGAGAGACCGCAGGCTGGAACAGCGCAGCGAAGAATATTATCAGAAGATGGACGAGCTGTTACGTAAAAAGACCAAAGGACGGTTGCAAAAACAGCCGAAAGAAACATCTGTGAATCCAAAAGAGAATGATAATGATAAAAATAAGGCAGAAAAAAAGAAAAGGCATTTCATTTTCTGAAATGCCCTTTCCGGGTTGCGTTCTAAGTCAGGAATTAATCCTCTGCGATAGCACCAACGGGGCACTGACCTGCGCAGGAACCGCAGCTGATGCACTTATCTGCATCAATTTCGAACTTTCCGTCGCCCATGCTGATAGCGCCAACGGGGCACTGTGCCTCACAAGCTCCACATGCTACACAAGCATCACCAATAACAAATGCCATAATCTTTTCCTCCTATTTTGCGTGTATCAAATCATTTTGCTTGATACAAATTTATCAATGTAACTATTAGTATTGTAATATAAATGAGCCTTGAATACAAGTCTTATTTAGTATTTTTTATCATTAGTTACAGTTGCTTATTTATATTTATTGAACTCCAGAATTTTCTTCGCATTCTGAATTCTCTCCTCAGTGGGGGGCTCCACACCTTCCAGTTTGTAGGGAATTCCCAGCTCTTTCCATTTGTATTCCCCTAATGTGTGATAGGGGAGAACTTCTACCTTCATAACGGTATCCAGAGTGTCAATGAATTCTCTTGTTTTCTTCAGATATTCGTCATTGTCAGTGATTCCGGGTACCAGTACATGACGGATCCACATGGGGATACCCTGCTCGGAGAGATATCTTGCGCAGTCCAGAATGTTCTTGTTGGTATGACCGGTGAGCTTTTTGTGCTCCTCATCATCAATATGCTTGATGTCCAACATGACAAGGTCAGTATATTTTAATAATTCGTTGAATTTGGAGAAGAAGGGCTCTTCTCTGGTAAAAGGCTGTCCGGAAGTATCAAGGTTAGTGTTGATGCCTCTCTCGTGAGCCTTGCGGAAGAGATCGATCAGAAAATCGATCTGTAATAAAGCTTCGCCGCCGCTGACGGTGATGCCGCCTTCTTTGCCCCAGTAGCTGCGGAAACGCTCTGCCTTATCCAGAAGCTCGTCTGCTGTCATCAGATTGTCGGTGTCGGGATTCCAGGTATCTACATTGTGGCAATATTGACAACGCATATTGCAGCCCTTGAGGAAGATCAGATAGCGGATTCCGGGTCCGTCTACTGCGCCGAAGGATTCTAATGAGTGAATTCTGCCTTTGATCATTGTAATAATCTCCATTCTCTGCCATGCAGGCAGCTGAGGGGGTGAGTGTAGTTAACACTATTCAAAACTCCATTCGCAAAATCGTTCCTTCGGAACTTTCTTTTTGCTCATGGAGATGGCTTCGCCAAATAAATATTTTCAAATACTCTTATGAATGCAAGCATTCGACGAGCATCCGAAAATATTTAATGGTTTTGAATAGTGTACCCAAAAAGGGACCGGACATTACTGCCCGGCCCCATATACATCCTATTATCTTAGAAACCTGTAAGAATTACAGACTCTTATGGCAGGTTCTTGCGATAACGTCATCCTGCTGCTCCTTGGTCAGGCTGATGAACTTAACAGCATAACCGGATACACGGATGGTGAAGTTAGCGTACTCAGGCTTCTCAGGATGTGCCTGTGCATCTAACAGCTTCTCGGTACCGAATACGTTAACGTTGAGGTGATGAGCACCACGATCAAAGTAACCATCCATTACACGTACCAGAGTTTCTTTCTGCTCGTCAAGGTTGTGACCAAGAGCGGAAGGAGCCATGGTCTGGGTATTGGAGATACCATCCAGAGCATACTCATAAGGCAGCTTAGCTACGGAGTTCAGAGAAGCCAGCAGACCACTCTTCTCAGCACCGTAGGAAGGTGATGCACCGGGAGCGAACGGTGTGTAAGCTGCTCTACCATCGGGCAGAGCACCGGTAGCCTTACCATATACAACGTTAGAGGTAATGGTCAGTACGGAAGTGGTAGGCTCGGAATTTCTGTAGGTGTGGTTCTTCTTGATCTTCTCCATGAAGGTCTTCAGCAGCCATACAGCGAATTCATCAGCTCTGGGATCATCGTTACCGTACTTAGGGAAGTCGCCTTCAATCTTGAAGTCTACAGCACAACCCTGGTCATCACGGATAACCTTAACCTTAGCATACTTGATAGCGGACAGGGAGTCAGCTACGTGGGACAGACCTGCAATACCGGTTGCGAAGGTTCTTCTTACATCGGTATCGATCAGAGCCATCTCAGCTGCTTCGTAGTAGTACTTATCATGCATGTAGTGGATCAGGTTCAGGATGTTAACATACAGAGATGCACACCAGTCAAGCATGATGTCGTATTTATGCATAACTTCATCGAAATCAAGGTACTCGGAAGTGATAGGAGCGATTTCAGGACCACACTGCATATGTTTGCCGTCCTTGTCCAGATGCTTCTCATCCTTACCACCGTTGATAGCGTACAGTAAGCACTTAGCCAGGTTAGCACGAGCACCGAAGAACTGGATCTCCTTACCGGTCTGAGTAGCGGATACGCAGCAGCAGATGCTGTAGTCATCGCCCCAGATAGGCTTCATAACATCATCGTTCTCATACTGGATGGAAGAGGTGTTAACAGAGATCTTAGCAGCATACTTCTTGAAGTTGTCAGGCAGAGCGCTGGAGTACAGAACGGTCAGGTTCGGCTCGGGGCTGGGTCCCATGTTCTCCAGAGTATGCAGGAAACGATAGTCGTTCTTGGTAACCATATGACGGCCGTCCATGCCGATACCACCAACTTCCAGAGTAGCCCATACGGGGTCACCGGAGAACAGCTGGTTGTAAGAAGGAATACGAGCGAACTTAACCATACGGAACTTCATGGTCATATGGTCGATCAGCTCCTGAGCTTCTTTCTCGGTCAGGGTGCCTTCCTTTAAGTCTCTCTCAATATAGATGTCCAGGAAAGTAGAGATACGTCCAACGGACATAGCTGCACCGTTCTGGGTCTTGATAGCTGCCAGATAACCGAAGTATAACCACTGGATAGCTTCCTTAGCGTTGGTAGCGGGGCCGGAAATATCGTAACCGTAGATCTTAGCCATTTCCTTCATTCCCTGCAGAGCCTTGATCTGATCAGCGATCTCTTCTCTCAGACGAATGATATCCTCGGTCATAACGCCGGTACCGCAGTTCTTCTTATCCTTCTTCTTCTCCTCGATCAGGAAATCAATACCGTACAGAGCAACTCTTCTGTAGTCGCCTACGATACGTCCACGACCATAGGTATCGGGAAGACCGGTAACGATATGGGTATGACGGGCAACCTTCATCTCATCGGTATAAGCATCAAATACTGCCTGGTTGTGAGTCTTGTGATACTCATTGAAGATCTTGTCATACTTTTCATTTACTTCGTAGCCATAGGTGCTTGCAGCCTGCTGAGCCATCTTAATACCACCATAAGGCATGAATGCTCTCTTTAAAGGCTTGTCTGTCTGCAGACCAACGATCTGCTCCAGATCCTTCATAGATTCATCAATATAGCCAGGGCCATAAGCGGTCAGACTGGATACGATCTCTGTTTCGCATTCCAGAACGCCGTTATGCTCACGCTCTTCCTTCTGTAACTCCTGAAGTCTGCCCCAAAGCTTATCAGTTGCTTCGGTAGGTCCCTCCAGGAAGCTCTCATCTCCATCATACGGAGTGTAGTTGGTCTGGATGAAGTTACGTACATTGACGTCTACATCCCAGTGGCCATCTTTTTTAAAGCCTCTCCATGCTTCTGCCATGAAAATTTACCTCCTTCTAGTAAAAACAATTAATATTATCAACTGAGAGTACCAGTTGCGCTGGCATCCCAAGCTGTTTCTTTACGATAAAAGTGTACTACCTGACAAGGGTAAGTGTCAACCTTTTTAGGAATTGTTCCGAGTTTAGTACATCAGCTCTGAGTCTCGGTCCAACAAATGCTGATGTACAAGAATAATCTTGCCTTATTCTGGGGAAAGTATTATACTAAAAAAGCCTTATACGGCAGAAAGGAGACCGATATGACCGGAGTAACAAAAGACATGACCATTGGTGAGATCTTACGTGCCAATCCTGAAGTAGCTCCCGTACTCCTCGATGCAGGAATGCATTGCCTGGGATGCCCTGCTTCACAGGGAGAGACCCTGGAAGAGGCAGCTATGGTACATGGCATTGATGTAGATGAGCTTATGAAAGTGATCGAGGAGCTGTAAGCTTTGTATGTCTGTTTTGAAAACATCGCCTGACCGGGGCACACAGGTGAAACAAAGTATTTATGGAATTTCATAGCTCAGATTTCCGCGCAATCGAAATGTGTCCGCCGATTGCGCGGATTTGAGAAATCTAAAGAATTCAAGGAATTCAGATCATCGGCCTTTGGCCGTCTTTTTTTGCCTTTTTCCCTTAGATATATTATCTGATCCGACATTATGATGTATGACTGGCACGGTAGATTCTTTCAGGGGAGACTAATTCTGTGGTACTTTCAGTTCCCAGCCGGAATAAATCAGAGCAGGGTCGCGGATCAGTTCCCGGTTCAGGGAAACGATTTCAGCCACGGAGCAGCCGTACTTTCTGGCGATTTTCCAGAGGGTGTCGCCCTGTCTGACGATGTATATCCCACTTTTCTTATTCTCAGGCAGAACAGCATCGGGAGTGCCGCCTGTGATAGGTGCTCCGCTTTGGGGAATCTTAAGCTGCCAGCCGGCGTGGATCCGGTTCGGGTTCTTGATCCGGTCACTGTTGGCTGCCACGATCTCGGTTACGGAGCAGTTGTATTTTCTGGCGATTGCCCAGAGAGTGTCACCTGCCTGTACGGTATAGGTCATATAGGAGGTGGTGTTTTTCACGACAGGAGAGGGAACTTCACGGTCGGTCTGTTCTCCTGAGCTGCTGTCGTCAGTCTTATACTGCTCTACGATATTGTTGGTGTTGTTGCCGGGAATGATAGGAGTCGTGTTCTTCGTCCATTTTGCCTTGAGGGTCATAGTGCATTTGACTGTATCCGTGTCAAAGTTCCATTTTGTTTCCGTACCGTTGTTATCATAATACCAGCCTTCAATACTATGCCCCTCTTTGGTGGGAACGGGATCCGGTGCGGTGAGTGCCGCTCCGTCCTTGCGCCAATTCACTTTCTGGGTGATGCTCTGGTCTCCATTGTCCGGGTCAAAAGTGATCACGAGCATACCGTTCAGGGTGGCTTTGCTGAAATCACCGCCTGAAACCGTACCATCATTGTTCGTGATCGTACCGGTAAATGTGCCGCCGTTAATGGTACCACTGCTCTCATTTATGACCTCATTCGTGAATGTGCCCTTCCGGATGGTGCCGTTGTTGGTCACTTTGCCCTGGAACTTAGTGCTGCCGGCAGCACCCTCACTGCCGGTGATCGTGCCGCTGCCGTACTCGTTGGTATCGTTCGTCATTGTGCCGGCTATTTCGCCGCCGTCAGCATTCAGGATGCCAACGTTTGTTACATTTGTGCAGATTTTTGCATTGTCGCTTATAGTAAGAATAACTCTCTGAGAGGAAGTATTGTATACAGAGCTTGCATCATTCGGATTAACAGGATCACCGATCGTGCCCCCAGTCATGGTGAACTGATTATCATTCCACACCCCGCCGCTTGAAGCATACTGGGGGGCGGTGCTGATGCTGGCTTTAATCGTACCGCTTGACATAATAAAGGATCCAGAGTTGTACACACCGCCGCCGTATAATCCTGTGCATGTACGGATTGTTCCGCCGTTCATGATAAAGCAGCCGATGGTATTTGAATTCCACAGGGCGCCGATGTCCACACCGCCACCCCCGGATTGTGCGTTGCAGTTGCGGATCTCAGAGCCGGAACCCATGGTGAATGTGCTCCTCGGGGAGATAGACACACCGCCGCCGTTTTTTGCAGCGCAGCCGATAATACTGCCGCCCGTCATGGTGAATGTGCTGTTCTTGCCGATGGCAGAGTCATAGGCAAGGCGTACACCGCCGCCGAGACCACCTGCCGAGCATCCGACGATGCTGCCACCGGTCATGGTCAGTGTACCGCCGGCATTAACAAGCACACCGCCGCCATCATTGTAGACAAAATCACCGCCACCGCCCGTAATAACTCCACCGGAGACAATTTCCGTGCCATCTTTGTCTAGTTTCCACATGTCAATGTACCAGGTCAGATATTTACAGTTCGGGTTAAAGTTGTGTTGTGTGGTTTTGTTGCTGTCCGCAATTGTCAGATTGCCGTCCGACTCTACCTTGATTACGCTGCCGCCGCCGGTCATTTTCAGTACACAACCGTTCAAATCCAGTGTCACAGTACGGTTGACCGTCAGTGTAGAGCCGATATCGATATCCCTCTTCAGTGTGATCCCGGAAATACTGCTATCTGCCAGTGCCCCAGTCAGTTCCTCCGCTGTCGCCACTTCCTTCACACCGTTTGCAACCGGCAGTGCTGCGTACAGTCCGTTCAGGGCCGCTGCAGCTTCATTTCCCGATGCGCTTTCCAGAGAACCCAACTCCTCTGTGGTTGTCGGGGGATTCGTCAGCTGTCCGGTTTCTGCTGCCGATACCGGCGTGGAGACCAGAGAAAGTACCATGCAACTGCAAAGCAGCGCCGCATAGATCCGTCTTCTTTGTTTTTTCATTTATTTTTTCCCTCCCGTTGTTGTGATGCATTTCCTTTTCCCGTGCCTTGTCCGCGGTGTTCTCTTTCCCGGTGTCTGATACACAGCACAGTGATCATGACTGCTGTGGAGAAAGAAATTACCCCCACCAGCACATAACCGCCGGCATCTTCATGCAGCAGGATAGAACCGTACATTCCCCGGGCGGTGATCTGCGTCTGGCCGGTTGCTGTGTGCACCGTTCCCACAAGGAACGCAGACAGTGCCGTGCACAGGGCAGACAGCCGGCAGATCCCGCGGCGCTCCTTCCGGCGATATTTTTCATGCACCCGTTTTTTCACCAGTTCGACCCGCTTTTCTGTATCATACATATCGTTGAAAACCTCCCTTCGGAAAGTAAAGTCATAAAATACATATGCCCTTCATCTAATTAGGTACAAAAAAGCGAAAAAACTCTCACCTGAAAATCAAATTTTTTCAAAAATTTTTTCAAAAAAAACAGGAGCTGCCGACAGCAGCTCCGCAAAAGACAGGATTCAGTTGTGACTCTGGGGCAGGCGGACAATCAGTTTTCCCACCGTCAGGATCAGCACAGGCAGAATGTATGCGATATACTGTATCGCACCGCCATAGGCGATCAGAAGATTATAAATTGCATGAAAAGTGATGGCTGCCCCGAGCAGACCGCAGGTTCCGGCAATCTTCAGCCAGGTGCGCTGCCATACATACGCCAGTCCACCGCCGACGATGGCACCACAGATCACATGCATGGCACCCGTTCCAATGCCCCGGAAAAAGATAAAGGAAAAATGTCCGGCTCCATTTTGAATCAGATAGCAGACATTCTCAAAGGTGGCAAAGGAAAGTGCAACGATGATGGCAGCATTTTTTATCGGCACCGGTTCAGGCTCAAATACAAGAAGATAAAAGAGCAGCGGCAGGAGTTTCATCACTTCCTCTACCACAGGTGCGATCTCTGCAGTGGCGGCAATCGTATCTGCTGCGTAAAGAGCGGCAAAGAAGGTATTGATGTAAGCGGAGAGCAGGCATGCCCCCATTCCTGCAAGACAGCACAAAAAGAATTTGGCCTGTCGCCTACCCATGCACAGGGCGGCAATTAACAGGGGCGAGGCCATACAGATAAATACATTTTCAATATAGATCATGTCCGCACCGCCTTTCCTGTGGCAGGCAGCAGCCCGAAAAGGCAGACCGTCAGCAGAAGATCACACCAGCAATAGGGACTGAAGATGGAGTCGCCCGGCCAGAAGCAGCCGGAGGTCCACAGAGCGTATTCTGCCGCAACATAGCAGAGGATTCCAATGTGAAAATACCGCAGGTTCCGTCCTTTTCCCGTCTGTGTCTCTGCGTAGACAAGACCGTGGATGGAACGATAGGAGACAAGGATCATCATGCCGCACCAGAGCAGGTTGGAGAGAATGTCACCAAAGGTACAGTAAAATGCGCACAATGGGACTCCGATCAGCGGAGCCAGCAGGGATTTCCGACAGGAAAAGCTTCTTTCCTCCGGGGAGGAGAGAGTATATTGTAGGAGACAGAGAAAAATAACGCTGGAGACCCAGCCGAATTCCGATACATAAAAGATCCGTGGTGTTTCGGAAAACAATAACAGATACAATGTCCAGTACAGGGAGCCCAGTGCGAAACAGCCATAAAAGCAAATCAGCAGAAAATATGACAGTGTCCGATGTCTCAGATAACGAATGTCGCTCAGACAGAAGCCCAGCAGGGTAACGAAAAATTGCAAAAGATTAATGATCAATTCCATTGGTGCGGTCCCCCCTCTGCTCTGCCTGCTCTTCTTTGTCCAACAGATGGACACGAAAACACAGGATCGTCACGCATACGCCGAGAAGAAATGAAAGCAGCCCTATTATGATATATTCGGGTGCAGCGCCACCGCCAAGGATCGTTGCCGCCGTTTCATATCCGGAGGAGATCCCCGGCACCATTTGCCCGGAAATCCCAGGCATGACAAAGGAAGCCCCGAAGATCACAGCAAGGCATGTCGCTATGCAGGAAATAGCAACGATCCGCCGCTGTTTCCGCCTTTTTTGCCGCTCTTTTTCCGCAATCCTTCGTCGGACTTCTGCAATCCGTTCCTCATGACTCCGCATTTGTTATTCCCTCCCGTTCCAATAATCCCCGCAGACGCTCTTTTCCCCGGTACATTATATTAGTGATCTGCTTCACGCTTTTTCCCATAACTTCAGCGACCTGCCGGTAACTCATACCCTCAAAATAGGTCAGATAAAGAGCTTCTCTGTAATCCGGATTCAGTTCACCCATGCATAAATGCAGGATCTGATTCCGTTCTTTTGTCCGGATCACCTCATCCACCAGTTTTCCACCTTCCGGCTCTTTGGTCAGATCATCAAGACAGAAGTGATGCCGTCGGATGCTTTTATGGCGCAAAGCCATATGTCGCGCAGCTTTATACAGGTAGGCCCTGAATCCGCCATCCCGGATATGGGGCCTTTTGGCGAACAGGTAGGAAAATACTTCTATCATCAAGTCCTCAGCCTCGTGAACGTCATGCAGATAGCCGTTGATGTATAAGGTCAGTGGATTGTCGTATTTTCTCATCAATTCTTCCAGCCCTGTTTCATCGCCGCTTAAATATTGTCGGTATAATTCTTCGTCGGAAATCATATTGTGTACATCCTTTCCACTGTAACCGGCGTTTTGATCCTTTGTAATTTCGAATGTGTATGGAATTGCGTAAGCTGCATTGCAACGGAGCAATCATGTATTAAATTTTATTATATGCGAATAAGATTATATTTTCAAGTTACGCGTTTCCCGGCTTCTTTTCTGCAGATCTTCGCCGGGAGAGACAGGTATAAAACAGTCATAAAAATAAGAAAGTCCCCACAGAGTGGGAACTCTCCTGAATGTTATGATCTGTTGTTACATTGAAGTGTTAGAAAGGCTCTGTAAAGCATGATCTGCAATCAGTGTGGTACAGTGCTCTTCTAAGAATGTCCGGCTCGCCACAGTGGAGCGTTTGGGAATTCCGTATTCAGAGATTACGTTGCAGACTCTGTCGAATACATCACGGTCTTCCGGACCCTGTGTGAGAACGAGATAGTATGCATTCCCCTCTTCATGGTACAGTGTGCTGAACCCATGATAATGACCGGCAGTCACGACGGCAGCGTTGATTACCTGATTCAGAGTATCCATACGGAACAGGCGGGATCTGACAGCGTCGTTTTCCTCGGGAGTGGGAGCAGCGGGAGTCTCGGCTGCAGTCTCCTCATTTTGGATGCGGCGGAACAGATCCAGCACCTCATCCGCGGAACTGTTGTCACCATCCTCATCGGTATCTTCCGTAACGGAAGGTGCAAAGCGGGAAAAACGGGTATCCAGCTCATCCGGGTCTTCCACTTTCGTAATGATCAGTACGATACAATCCGCATTCAGCGGGATGGCCTCGATCATCAGGGGAATATCTTCTGCCTCAAAACCAAATTCAAAATTGGCCTGCTGCATCATATCACGGAACAGAGATTTTGCCTTTTCCGTGCCGTAAGCAAGCTCACTTATTTTCAATTCGCGGCTGGCGAGATCTTCGCGGGTCAGCGTGCAGCGAATCTGATTTTCATTTACTTTTTCTATTTTCATGCGACAACACTTCCTTTCTGCCTTCGCATTGGTATGGTATATAGCTTATACTTTCCCTATATTTTAGTCAATAGACGCAGTTCACTCTTTAAAAAAATTTAATAAAACAGCTTGCCAAACAGGTTGCGACAGTATATAATCTAACCCATAGATGCCTCTGATACTCCGGTACGGAGAGGAGGCTGACGGTTTTTCTTTATTCTTGTTGATTTACTGGGAACGATTCGTTCCATTTCATCCCATTTTTATTTATTATGCAGATAGCTGTTAATGTATTAGGGTATTTATAGGTTATGCGCATCTGTAAAATATAGTATGGAGATGTCTTACAGGCATATACGTGTCTGGTCATAATATTTCAACGGATAATTTCACAATCATAATTCCAAATTTTTCATTTTATTACCAGTACTGTCAGAGGCATTTATATTTAATGAAGAGGTGTCTGCAAGAAAGCGGCAACTGAGGGAAGTCTCACGAATACTTTTGGTCGAAGGCTGCTGCAAATGGTGGATACCGGTATTTACTCCTATATAGGGACAGAAAGTGTCAGCTCACACCCGTGAGAAGATCTGAGATCTAAAAAGGGAATACACTGCAGGAGCGCAAAACGGGATTGCCTCTCTGGCTGTGTCCTGCAGTGTATGAATAAACATGTATGAATAAATAAGTATGAATAAACATGTACTAATGAACTTTTATGTGTTCCTTGTATTATATGGAGGAACTGTGATAGAATAAAAATGTTCTGCCGATGTGGGCGGAATGTAAGAACGGGCAAAAACGATGCAGGTTGGCCCTGCGGATGGGAGCACATATGAAGAAAAAGATATTACCGGTGATCATTGCAGTCCTGTTGATCCTTGTGATCGGAGGCGTAACACTGGGCAAGGTGCTGCTGGATAAATATTCCTACAGCAAAGAAGAAGCAGACTGGAATGAATTCTACCAGGTGTCAGAGACAGACAGAAGCGCTATTATTTTACAGGATGAGATGGTGGAAGAACAGGCGCTTATCAGAGATGGTGTCTGCTATTTTGATCTGGCAACTGTGCATAAATATATGAATGAAGTGTTCTATGCGGATGTGACGGAGAACCTGCTGTTATATGCCACTCCGACGGAAGTGATCCGGACGGTGTTCGGCGAGACATCCTACAGCACAACGGAAGGAATGCAGGATGCAGGCTTCGTTATCAGCTTTGTCGAAGGAGATACGGTATATGTGGCTGCGGATTATGTAAAGCTGTTCACGAATTACTCCTATGAATGCTATGACAGACATGTACAGGTCTATACGGAATGGGGCACCAGACAGGTGGCGCAGCTGAAGAAGGATACAGCTGTCCGTTTACGCGGCGGTGTGAAGAGCCCGATCCTGACGCAGGCAGCGAAGGGAGATACCCTGGAGATTTTAGAGCAGATGGAGACATGGAGTAAAGTAAAGACTGCGGATTCCGTGATCGGCTATGTGGAGAATAAGCGTCTGGGAGATATTACGGAAGAGACCGAAACTCCGGTGACGGATTATCAGGAACCGGAATATACTTCACTCACCGGTGATAGCAAGATCTGTCTTGGATGGCATTCCATTGGTGGCGTCGGCGGTAACGATACGCTGTATTCCATGGTATCCGGTACGAAGGGAATGAATGTGATCGCACCTACCTGGTTCAGTATGACTGATGAGTACGGAGCATTCCGAAGCTTTGCAACAGCGGATTATGTAACCACCGCCCACAATATGGGACTGCAGGTATGGGGCGTACTGGATAACTTTAATTACGCTAATGAAAACGGTATATCCATCAGTACATTAAATATGTTGTCATCCACCACGGCGAGACAGACCCTGGTGCAGAATGTGACGGATACGGCAGTCAGCCTGGGACTGGATGGCATCAATGTAGATTTTGAACAGCTGAGCAGCGATTGCGGCCCTCATTATGTGGAATTCTTAAGAGAACTTTCCATTCAGTGCCGTAATAAGGGACTGGTACTCTCCGTAGACAATTACGTACCGTTTAATTTCAATGATTATTATCGCCTGGATATTCAGGGACAGGTTGCTGATTATGTTATCATTATGGGATATGATGAGCACTGGCATGGCAGCAAGGATCCCGGAAGCGTGGCAAGTATCGGTTATGTATCAGATGGACTGGACAGAACCCTGCAGGAGGTTCCGGCGAATAAGGTAGTCAATGCACTTCCGTTCTACACTATCCTGTGGAAGACAGAAGGGACAGATGTGACGGATGAATACATTACCATGCGCAATGAGGCGGAGTTCATGAGCAGAGCCGGTGTGACGGCAGAGTGGGATGAAGAGACATGTCAGAATTATGCGGAGTGGACCTCCGGTAATGCTACCTACCAGATCTGGCTGGAGGATGCGGAATCCATCGCCGTAAAGCTGAACATGATGACCACGAAGAATATCGGTGGTGTGGCAGTATGGCGACTGGGCTACGGAACACAGGCAGCCTGGGAATTGATCAACGCCTACCTGCAATAACTTGAGAGTTACGCGAGCAATGAGCCGCGCATAGGCATAGTGAGGACAGCGATGGGCGCTTGCGCACAAATCGCTGTCTTTACTTATGCCGTGATGCGGCGAACGCCGCGATATGAAATAAGATTGGCAGCGCCTTTTGCTGACAATCTTATGAATAGCGTGGCTCATTGCGGAGAACTGCCAATAAATGTGGAGCGTCCTATGCGACACATTTATGAATTGAGTGCATGGCCCGTAACGTAGGGCTGTCGTAAACCAGGCAAGTTCCGCCTGTGCCCATTCTTTTGTCTCAGTGTGGACACAGGAGACAGGAAGAAGCTAGTCTGTGTCCTTCTTACGCCTCAGCGTGGGCACAGGAGACAGGAAGAAGCTAGTCTGTACCCTTCTTACGCCTCAGCGTGGGCACAGATGATAGGAGCAAGCTCCTCTGTACTCTTAAATCAAGGTACGGGGCGTTATACACAAGATTTGATGATCACGCCCCGCACAACATAAACTCCCGGGCTTAATGGGCTATAATTGATGATCACGCCCTGCGCAACATAAACTCCCGGGGCTTAATTGACTATAATTGATGATCACGCCCTGCGCAACATAAACTCCTGGGGCTTAATTGACTATAATTGATGATTACGCCCCGCACAACATAAACTCCCGGGGCTTAATGGGCTATAATTGATGATTACGCCCCGCACAAC
>ENA-UALF01000811-UALF01000811.1-human-gut-metagenome-genome-assembly--contig:-NODE-811-length-14058-cov-10.062915_pt1 | contig 14058 bp, 14 predicted proteins | sample MGYA00243698_ERZ654464 | MGnify/ENA primary metagenome ERZ654464 (study PRJEB26926, sample SAMN06164595) | human gut metagenome | biome: ENVO:00009003; feature: ENVO:2100002; material: ENVO:00002003...
GAGATCGCTCAGTGTCTCGTGGGCTCGGAGATGTGTATAAGAGACAGATTTGCATGTCTGTTATCTGGAAATTGTATTAATTTTCTCTTTAAAATTATATTTTCCACACAACTTTTTGTGGATTCCCCCTATTTTTCCTGTTTCCGGCCATACACCTTGCTCATCAGTTTCTGATACATTGCAGAAAAGTGTTTACTCTCTGCCAGTGCGGTGCGAAGAGGCGCAAACGTCAGTGCCATCACTGCCCGGTAGCGGAACAGTTCGCCGGGATTCATGTATTTTGTCGTGATCTCCTTATGTTCTGCAGCGCTGCGCTTCAGGTTCTCCTTGGTCTCAGAGTAGCCGCCGCCCTCGTAGGAGGACACGGTAAGTCCCAGATACTGCATGGGTGCTTTGGCACGATAATAGCACCAGAGGAAATGTTCGTAATCTGCACGGATCTTATATTTGGGTTCATAGGGCTTCTGTCTGCACAGGTCTGCAGCATAAAAGCAGGACTGGTGGCAGGGAATGTTGCGGTAGCAGACGAAACCGGTGATGCGGGGCGGGGAAGAGATCTTCGTCTCTGTCTTCGCGCTGTATGTATCGCCGTAGTAGATGCCCTGAAGTTTCGCCGGGTGCTGTTCCATGAACTGTGCGGTGCGGCTCAGAACTTCGTTGTCAAAGAAAAGGTCACCGCAATTTAGGAAAAGAATATAGTCGCCGGTCACATGGGAGACTGCCTGATTCATGGCTTCGTAGATGCTGTGGTCGGGTTCCTGGTATAAGCGGATATGTCTGTCCTCGCGCATGGTTTCTATGGAACCGTCGCGGCTGCCGCCGTCTTTGACGATGATCTCGAAATCAGGGTAGGTCTGGGACAGGATACTGTCCAGAGTCTGATTCAGTTTAGGGCCTGGGTTTAAGCAGACTACGATAATGCTGAATTTCATGTGTTGCTCCTATTTTTCTATAAAATCTCCGTAGCCTCGACAGAGGGAAGAAACGCGACACGCGCGTGCTTTAGCACGATGCGCTCATGTCGCAGAGCGTAGCGGCACATAAGCGTGGAAAGTACCCACGCTAAGTGCCGACGTCTGCTTACGGTCTGCTTATTCTTCCCTCTGTCGGGGCTACTGGGTTATGATAACCATCCAGAGATATCTTATCGAATATCCAGAGGATGGCTAATATACTTTATTAGTGCTTAGAATACATTTTTCTGTTTATGAAGTGTTCCAAGGGAGGCTGCTGCCACTGCCAGGAAAATCACGCATACAGACCAGCTGACAAAGCCGGTGACGGCGATGGCGGTATAGGACAGGCAGTAGGCGAGGACGTTGGATGCCACATGGACAAAGACTGCCATTTTGAACTCTCCAAAGTATTCGTAAGCATATGCCATCAGGCAGCCGATGAGGAAGCCGTATACGCCCTGGACATAGTTCATGTGGTAGACACCGAAGATCAGGGCGGACAGGGCTATGGCGAGTTTGATATCCATGAATCTGCGAAGGTATCCGTAGATAACTCCGCGGAACAGGAGTTCCTCTGCTATGGGGGAGATGAAGCCGAATACGAGGATTCCTACGATAAAGTGTGCGGAATATTGCTGGGCTGCCACTTCGGTATAAGCTTCAGACTTATTAGTCACTCCCAGGAGTTCAAACAGGAGATTGCATCCGATGACGGCACCGATGGTAGCCACAGTCAGTAAGACATATTTGCTCTTTCCTTCTTTTTTCAAGTGGCTTAAGTGCATGTCCTCTTTATTTTTATCAATGAGCAGTTTCGCTGTGGACCATACGGCAATGGCACCGCCGATGAATCCAAGAGCCGCAATGATACTGGAGACATCTCCGGAGTAGCCGTTATAGGCGCCGGTCTCATCCCGTAGGATTAAAAGATCCACCAGTCCACCGGAGGCTCCGGACTGTGCCAGCTGATATAACAGTGCCAGCAGCGCATACTGCACTGCATTGCGCACCAATATAAACATCAGAAACGAATACACCATGGTCCAGATCCTCTGATACATGGGGTTTTTCTTTTTATTGTCCGGATTTCCGTTCAGTAATTCTTCACTGCCACGGAGTAAAAATTTCTCCAGTTCTTCCACGGATTGTACAATGTAATCCGCCTTCGCTTCCTTTAATTCTTCCTTGCTTCCGTAGCCGTAGGTCACTCCCACGCTCTCCACTCCGAGCGCTCTGGCTCCTTCCACATCAAACTTTCTGTCACCGATCATATAGACCTGTTCGGGATCCACGGGGTTCTCTCCAAAGAGCTGACGAAGGGTTTCCTGTACCACCTGATCCTTGGTCTCTCTTCTGCCGTCCAGTTCACTACCCACCACTACAGAAAAATATTTTTTCAGATCAAAATGTTCCAGGATACGCTCTACGTATACCTGGGGCTTGCTGGATGCTACTGCCAGAAAATATCCCTTAGACTGAAGTTCCCGCAGCATCTTAGGGATACCGGTATAGACTTCATTTTCAAAAAGTCCCGTATCCTGAAAACGCTCTCTGTATTTTGCCACAGCATCTTCTGCCTGCTTTGCGGTGAAACCGTAGAATTCCATAAAGCTGTCACGCAGTGGCGGTCCGATAAAGGGTTCTAACTTGTCCAGATCCGGCTCCTCGATGCCGAAGGAGTGCAGTGCATACTGCACACAGGTAGTAATTCCGATTTTAGGATCTGTCAGGGTACCGTCCAGATCAAACAGCAGATATTTCTTCATTCTGTAAATTCCTTTTTCTTTCTATTCTTATATGTTCCGCAAACGACTCGTACAGCATTCAAAAATTGTCAAGCTTTTCTGATGCCGCAGTTGGAAATTTATACGAGTTATTCGTCTGGTTATTTGCAGAACAATGTACTAGAAGCTGCGGATCTTGTCTCCGTCATCCTCGGTATTTTTCAGTGCCTTGATCTCCACATCGTAGCCCACATTGGCATTGACCTGCACATGGACGATGTCGCCTACTTTTTTGCCAAGGAGTGCTTTGCCCAGGGGGGACTCATTGCTGATCAGACCTTCCAGGGAATTACCGCGGACGGTTGTCACGATCTTGTAATCCTCTTCCGTGCCGTCATCTACGAATTCCACCGTGACGGTATTGTTGATACCTACCTCATCCGCTGCGGAGTTCTCGGAGATGACCTTCGCGGTCTTGATCATTCTCTCCAGATAGCGGATCCGGCTCTCGTTCTGATTCTTATACTTTTTGGCTGCATAGTATTCAAAATTCTCGCTGAGATCACCGTGGGCTCTGGCTTCTTTGACGTCCTCCAGTGCCTTGGGACGCACGACCAGCTTGCGGTATTCGATCTCTTCTTCCATTTTCTTAATGTCAGTGGGGGTTAATTCATCGTACATAATTTCTCCATTTCTATCTATTCACTTACTTGCTTCACTTCGCATCAGGGATATTGCAGATCCCGGTGCATGCGGACTTTCTCCGACAGGCACCTTTCTTTTCCTCTGGCAAATGCACTTCTCTGCCTCAAGCAGCCATTCGATCTTAACCGCTATGTTTTACCGACATGCCAGCATTTTACAATTGCATCGCATAGATCACAGCCAGCGACAGAATGATCTGAATGATAGCAAAGCGGAATACCGTCTGGGTATTGGACCAGTCCCATACCTTCCGCACATGATCGTGCAGCGGCGTTCTCGTATTTTTTAAAATATGAATCTTCAGAAAGCGAAGCAGAGATACCTTCAAAAGTCCCAGTCCTCCGTCCAGGATCAGCACCAGCGCCAGCGGGATGAACAGGAACGGGCAGCCGCTCTTCAAAATGGCGATGCTTATGAACAATCCCATGGCCCGGGAACCGGCATCCCCCATCATCAGCTTACTGGGTGTGGCATTGTACCACAAATAGCCCAGAATACATACGGCAAACAGCAGGATCAGGAAAGAGTAAGTCTCATTCACATCCTTCATGCGATCCACAATGTAGATAGACATAATTGTGATAATAGTCAAAGTTCCGGACAGTCCGTCCACACCGTCGGAGCAGTTGGTCACATTCACGGAGGTCCATACCAGGATCACCGTGAGAATGGCGAATACCACAGGTGGCAGCGTGAACTTTACATGGAACAATGCCAGCTCCACCACGTTGGAATTATATTTCAGAAAAGTGATGGCTACCAGTGCTGCCACACACAAATCCAAAAAGCCCTTCTTATATTCTCCCCAGGGTGTCTTGGACGCATCATCCAAAAACCCGGTCATCATACATACCACGATCAGCAGCAGGTAGATCACCAGCTCTGCACTTAAAGGGGAAAACAGCAGAACAGATGCCACAAATGCCAGGACAAAAATAATTCCGGCGCCTCTGGGTTTCCCCGCAGACAATTTTCCGTCATGGGCAAATTCTCTTCCGGCATCCTTAGGCAGATATGGACTTAATTTTGCCGTTGCCAGTACCGTAGCTCCAAAAGCAAAAAGGATTCCAAAAAAAGCAAGGAGAGAACTGCTTCCCTCCGGTAAGATCATCTGTAACATACTATCCCTCGTTTCCACATGATGCACCCGAGACATTCATCACGACACTCTCATGCTGTATTTTCTGATAAATTTCATAACTGTCCGGCGGGGCTTCGCGGAATGAACGTCCCAGAACAGTTACAAAACATTTTAACACAAATATATCGGAATCTCAAATAATTTCCACAACAATTCATGAACTGTTGCATTTGACAGCCTCCCTACGGTGGACTACTATATTCTTATGAATACTTTCTGAAAAATAGCCATAAAAGGAGAAACACCCTATGATGATCCATAAGATCGAACCTCATAAATATTATCCGGAATTCCGAAATCAGGAGCCAAAGCCTTCCGATTATCTGCTGTTGTTTGATGGTGAAAAGGTATATCTGCCCTCCCATACAGGAAACGACGCTGCTGTTGCGGGCTCTTCCGCGAATGCAGGTATTGTGAAGCATTCTCAGGTATATCTTCCTACCTTCGAGGAAGTTCATGGACTATTGGGAATCCGACAGCCCCTGGAGCGCTTTTTCCTCGACTGTGAATACCTCTTTTCCATTGACGACAGGGCTTTTTACCGTAAGACCGTAGAAAACTCCGGTGCTCTCATGCTCCCGGAGGAAGATCTCTATGCTTCCGGCGTGTTCCGTAACTTTGAACCGGAATATCTGGCATTCGCTGGGATCACCGCCACCCAGATCAACCGTTTCCGTCTGGATCGGAAATTCTGCGGCCGCTGTGGTCATCCCACAGTTCACAGTACCACAGAGCGGGCCTGCATCTGCCCGGAGTGCGGACAGATCGAATATCCCAAGATCTCTCCGGCTGTCATTATCGCCATCGTGGATACCATGCAGGACAAGATTCTGCTGACCCGCTACGCCGGCGGTTCCTACCGTCACTGGGCACTGGTAGCAGGCTTCGTGGAAGTCGGTGAGACCTTCAAGGGCGCTGCCCGCAGAGAGATCATGGAAGAGGTAGGCCTTAAGGTCAGTGATCTGGTCTATTACAAATCCCAGCCCTGGTCCTTCAGTGATTCCGCTATGATCGGCTTCTTTGCAAAGCTGGACGGTGATCCCACGATTACTTTGCAGGAATCCGAACTCGGTGAAGCAAAATGGTTCTCCCGTAGCGAAGTTCCGGATCTTCCTTCCACCATCAGTGTGGGGCAGGAAATGATCACCTTATTCAAGAATGGTGGGGATCCGTTTTGTCAGAGATAATTGTTGCATTTGACAGTTTTTCACTTCTATTCCATGGTATACCTTGACTTTGTGCCCCCGTGAATTCAGTTCCGGGGGTATAATCGGCCTATTATGGCTCCCCATACCCGGCTGGTTTCTTTTCCCTGGGTATAATCGGCCTGTTTTAGCTCTCTGCGCCCCGTTCTCTTGATCTTCCTGGGGCTTAATCAGCTTCTTTTCCTCTCTGCGCCCCGCTCCCTTGATCTTCCCGGGGCTTAATCAGCATTCTCCTTATATTTGCGCCCCACGCACGAAAAAACCTGCCTCAGACGATAGCATCATCATAAGGCAGGCTACTTTCTATACATACTTTCTTTACATACTTTCTTTTCCTAGAACATCGTAGCTGTCGTCGCTTCTCTTTATCTCAATAAGCGGCACTTCTTCGCTACCTTCACTAACAGATATCCCTTCGGGAAGCTGCGAAGCTCCTGCTCCGTGATACCCCGCATCAGTATCAGCATGACAAAATAGACTACGGCAGCGATCACGATTGCCGGAATGACAGAGATCCGCATAGATTTCGTCACCATATACAGTCCTTCGTAGATTGCCCAGGCTGCCGCTCCCATAAACGCGGAGGCGAACGCCGGAATTACGAAAGTTCTGACGATCTCCTGCCGGTAGCCTACTGCTCTTCTTACTGCCCACTGGTTCAGTACACACATCATACCGGAATACAGCGTATTGGCAATGGCAATGCTGTACAGATCCAGGCTCGTGAACATAAGAAGCAACACTGCTGCCACCGTCTGCACCACCAGCGAGATCCCCGCATTGATGATCGGGGTATTGACTTTGCCCAGCCCCTGTAAAATGGAACTGTTTAATGTCGACAATGCATAAAAGATAACCGACAGTGACAATGTCATTAAAAGGGCTGCCGCCAGGTTCAGTTCCTCTGCCGTCTTATTCGTGAACAGCAGACTGATCACCGGCTTCGCCAGCACAAAAAGTCCCACAGCGCAGGGAATCGAGATCACCATGGTAGTCTTCACTGCCAGTCCGATCTTCTCTCGGGCTCCCTTCACATCCCGGGCTGCCATGAGCTGTGCTACGGAAGGAATCATAGCCGATGCCATAGCGGATGCAAAAGCTATGGGAATATTGGACATTGTCAGGGATTGTCCTGAGAAAATACCATATTTTTCATAAATAGATACCGTATCCAGATTCCGAAGGGACGGATACCATTTGGTATAAATACTGTTGTTGACCGTACTGCTTAAGTTATATACAGCCGTACTCAAAATAAACGGGGTCACCACCAGTGTGATCGTCTTGAATATCTGTCCGTAGGAATCCACATGTTCATGCCTGTCACGCTGCACTCTGTGCAGGATCATTCCACGATTCAGAGCATAGACTCCCGCCATAAAAAGCAGCGCCACTAATACGCCGACACCGGTACCCAGTGCACTTCCCACGGCACCGTAAGTTGCTCTCATCACCTGCCCTGCCTGATCCGCCGGGACCTCCATCGTTCCCATAAACATTTGGATCAGAAGATATGCCGCGCCTACGCTGACTACCGCATTGGCAATCTGTTCCAGAATCTGCGATACGGAGGTCTGTGCCATGCTCTTATGTGCCTGAAAATACCCTCGTAAAACTCCCAGGATACCATAGACGAAGATCGTCGGTGCAAAGGTGCGCAGTACTGTGACCGCTGCTCCGGACACGAATAATCCCGCTCCGAAAAACAGAAAAAGGCTGGCTATACCGCCAACCACCAGTACATAAATCATGGCTCCGTGGAACAATCTGTGGGCGTTGCGGTATTCCTTCTCTCCCAGCTTCTGTGCGATAGCTTTGGAAATTGCCGAGGGAATACTATAAGAGGAAATCAACAGAATGATCGTATAATAATTATACGCTGACTGGTAATAACCAAGTCCCAGATTCCCGATGACACTCTGTAAAGGGCCCCTGTAAAGGAGCCCTATGATTCTGCTGATGATTCCGGCTGCCGCCAGAATTCCCGCCTGCATGATAAAATTGTTCTTGGAACTGTTCTTATCTGCCATATGTAATCTTACCTTATTCCAGTTCTTTATCCGATCAGCCAGTCATACATCTCCTGATATTTTCCGGCGGATACCTTCCAGGAGTAGTCGGTGGCCATGGCACGATCCACGATCTTATTCCACTCTCTCTTCCTGTCATAGTAAATATGCTCCGCATAGCGGATTGTATTCAGCATCTCGTGTGCATTGTAATTCGTAAAGCTGAAGCCGGTACCGGTGCTCTCATACTCATTATAGGGCTGTACAGTATCCTTCAGTCCGCCGGTCTCTCTGACGATAGGTACGGTACCGTAGCGCAGCGCGATCAACTGACTCAGACCGCAGGGCTCGAATAGAGACGGCATCAGATAAGCATCACAAGCCGCATAGATTTTATGGGACAGTGCGTCCGAATAATAAATGTTGGCAGACACCTTGTCTCCATACTTCCAGTCGAAATGACGGAACATATTCTCATAACGTTCCTCACCGGTGCCCAGTACCACGAACTGGATATCATCCTGGCACAGTTCATCCATCACATAAGCGATCAGATCCAGACCCTTCTGGTCTGTCAGTCGGGATACCAGACCGATCATCATTTTCTTATCATCTACGCGAAGTCCAAGCTCTTCCTGCAGGGCACGCTTATTCTTCACCTTTTCCTTGCGGAAATTCACTGCATTATAGGCTTTTACGATATTTTTGTCCGTCTCCGGATTGAACTCTCCATAGTCGATGCCGTTGACAATACCGCGCAGATCATGACTTCTCGCACGCAGCAGTCCGTCCAGTCCCTCACCGTAGAACGGCGTCTTGATCTCCTCCGCATAAGTATCACTTACGGTAGTCACCGCATCCGCAAATACGATACCGCCCTTCAGCAGGTTCGCATCCTTATAAGCCTCCAGCTTGTCAGAGGTAAAATAATACTCCGGCAATCCGGTAATGCTCTGTACCGTCTTCACATCCCATTTTCCCTGGAACTTCAGATTATGTATGGTGATTACAGACTTCATATTGCGGTAGAAATCTCCGCCATGGAAACGCTCCTTCAGGTATACCGGTATCAGACCTGTCTGCCAGTCATGGCAATGGATCAGATCCGGCTGGAAATTCAAAAGCGGTAATGCCGACAGCACTGCCTTGCAAAAATATGCATACTTTTCGATCTCATATCTGGGATCATCCCCATAAGGCTTAAAACCACCGAAATAGCTCTCATTATCAATGAAATAATAATGCACCCCGGCTTCCTCTGCCTCCAGAACACCTACGTACACATTCTGCCAGTTGAAATCCATGTAGAAATGTGTCACATACCTGAGTTTATCTTTCATCTCCTGTTTCATACAGGTATACTTCGGGATAAACACTCTTACATCAAAATACTCCTTGTCAATATACTTCGGCAAAGATCCTACGACATCCGCAAGTCCTCCGGTCTTAATAAAAGGTACGCCTTCCGATGCGGCAAAAAGAATTTTTTTCATGTAAACCCTCCACATATGCTACGGCTTGTATTTCAAAATATAGATTGATTATACCATGTTTACGATTCATAGAAAAGAGGGCAGCGATAATTTACAAATCTTTTAGAGTCTGCGGTTTTGCCTCAGTTTCTGTAAGAAAGTCGGATCCTGTCAGCGATCAGCGCGATAAATTCCGAATTGGTAGGTTTGCCTTTGCCCGTGTCGATCGTGTAACCGAACATGGCATCCAGGGTCTCCATGCGCCCTCTGCTCCAGGCAACCTCAATGGCATGGCGGATAGCGCGCTCTACGCGGCTGGGTGTGGTCTGAAAACGTTTGGCGATGGTCGGATACAGGATCTTCGTGATGGAACTGATCATTGCCGGATCCTCCACTGACATCATGATAGCTTCCCGCAGATACTGATACCCTTTGATATGTGCCGGAACTCCGATCTCATGGATCATATCCGTGACATCCTTTTCCAGGTCATGGATGACTTCCTGGGTCTGTTCCTTTTTTTCTGTCGCTTTTACTGTGCTGTCTTTGGCGTTTTTCGTAGAAGGAACCGTGATCATAATTTGGAATTCCTTGTTGGCATTCATCAGATCCCCCAGGATTTTGTATACTTTTTCATTATCCTTTGTAGTTGTAATGTTTAATTTTTCCATTAAACTACCTCCATGACTACAAAACTACTTTTTTCACGTACCGTTCTATTATAAATAGATATGCGTCGTAGCTTCAAGCAGAACCCATCGCAAGATTTTTCCAAATTTCGCAGAATAAAAAAATGTAAAAAAAAGGCGCCCGGAATGACCCGGACGCCAATAAGAGGGAAAATGTATAAGTAGAAAAACTACGAGTAAAGCAAATTAAATTAATGATGCTCTGCCAGAGTGTGAAGGGCTTCCTTGATGGCTGTCTTCACGGTCTCATCCTGTTCTGCATTCAGTCTGTGCAGTAGATAGGTCTTGGCATATTCGGTGCCGATGCTGCCTAATGCTTTTGCTGCTTCGATACGGATCTTCGTATCCGGATTGTCGATCATGTGGGCAATGCTGTTAACACTGTCTTCATCCTTGATCCGGCTCAGAGCTTCCAGTGCGGCTACCACCACGGTGTCATCGGAAGAACTCAGATATTTGATAATCTTGTCGGATTTTCCTTTCTCCTGTAATTTCTGGATCTTACTTAAATCATGTTGTTCCATAAACACACGCCTCTTTCTTTCTGCCAGCGCGGGGGCGGTAAAATCGTCTCCGGGGCATCACTATATATCGCCTGTGGTGATTGGCTTCTCTTGATAATGTTATGATAACACCTTATTTGTCAGAAAACAATTATAACAAAATGAAGGATTTCTAAAAATTCTATAACCTGCTAATCTTTTGCTCAAATAAATCACATCTGTATTCTAATGCCCGGTAGTCCAATGCCGATTTCACATCACTTGCCAATAAGCTTGTGATGCAGTAATTACATAATGATTATTTGGAAATAAATTCTATTGAGTCAACAAACGAATTGATTTCTTCTTCAGAAAGCAAGGAAGATATATTAATCTCGCAGAAAGCATATTCTACAATAGCTGTATATCTTTTTATTGTCTCTCTGATTCCATCACAATTATATGAAAAAGTTAATATATTGGCCTCATATCCATCTATATTTGTTTTGGATAATTCTATAATTTCTACTTCATCGTAGGTTTCTGATAATAGTTCCTTGTAATCTTCTTCTGTCATTTCAAGATTTACACGCCATGCCTCTCCTCTATCGATCCAAAGTACTTTCTTTCCTTCCGAGTTCCAAAAACTTATTTCGTTTCCATCCTCATGCTGCAATTCCTTTAATTCCCATGTATTTGAATATTCAAAACTTATGTTATTATTTTCATATTTTAGCTGAATATGTTCCTCTGAGTTTAATTCTTCGCTACTTGAATCTGATTCTTTTATTTCCTCCACTACCTCGGGTTCAGTTTCCTCAAAATAAGAATTTGGTATTTCTTCAGGCTGCTTTTGACACCCCAATAAGGTTAAAGTCAACGTTCCAATCAAAATAACAGTAAAAATTTTTCTCATACATAATCTCCTTTATTTTCTCTTCTTAATATTTTAGTACTCTAAAAGAAAACTTCGCTATTTCTGCCAAATTGCTGGTACTTTATGCTGAAAAAATATATTCCCAACCAATCCTTTTTACATAACTCATTGCCACTCATATTTTTAGTCTATTATCTTTTGGCCATTTTTTCAATATTTTCTTCAGTAAATGGTAAATATGGAATCTCCAGTTCTTCAACATTACCTTCGTTTGCATTCAACCATTCCATATAGTCCGTTTCATCCATGGGATCCGTTCCCCAGCCGTCTGTTCCTACATAATATACCGTTCCTGTTTCAGAAGTGTCTGCTTCATCCGGATATTGGTCTGACTTTCCGTTCGATTCCAAAGTCCACTTATCTTCTGAATGCACATATCCTACCAATTCATAAGTATCACTCTCCGGAATATACCGGTAAAACAAATATGGCCACATGTCTCCATAAGTTTGATTGTATGAAGACAGTGCTTTTAGATTTCCATTACGCAAAAATGCAAAATACGGGAATTCTTCTAATTGGATATAAGTTTCTCCTGTATTACTATCATAGCCCAAAATATAACCCTTCTCATCTGCCATTACCCCAGGGTCATATAGTACTACCAGTTCTTCCTTTCCGTCAGAATCCACATCGCCGATTGCAAAACTCGAATATTCTCCTACCGAGGTTTCTGCCGTACTTCCATCCGGCAAAATATTGTTATACAAAAGATTTCGCAAAGTTGCTGCATATTTCTGCCTTGCATCTGCATCATATTCTACCGCAGCCTCACTGCCATCTTTTACTGTCTCATCACGTTCTGCTGCCTCACTGCTGTTTGTTAGATCTAATTGAGGTTTCACAACCGGAGTAAGTGCAGCAAAATCAATGCTGTCCGCCATTATTTCCATGTGAGATTGCCCCAGTCCCTTTTCTGTTCCGTAAGGTAGTGTTATCGTAACAAAGCAATCCTCTAAATCTGCCAGCACCAAAGCTCTGCTTTTTCCCAATGCCAAAGTGACAGGAACACCACATTCTGAGTCATACAACATTTCCTGATATTCAGCAATGTCTCCAATATCCAACATGGCATCATGGAAAGTTCCTTTTACAGAACGCAGAAGCACAAAATCCCATGCTCCAGTATCTGCAAGTTGAATCGTTCCTTCCACCTCGAAAGTACCGTCCTCATACATATAAGTATAATATCCACCGTTATCTCCAAGGAAATCCCCCAGTGTTTCAACCAATTCCGGATGCTCCTGAAGGTCATACGATGTTGTATGAAGTGCCAATCCATATTTTTCTGTAATACTGTCTATTTCTTCAGCCATCTCCTGTGAATACACAAGATAACAACTATAACGAGCAAAGCTGGAATCCAATCGTCCATCTATATTTTGATAAATTATCCCATCTGGATCATACTGACTCACAAACTCCCGCCATTCTGCCAAGGCCTGCCATTCTTTACTTCCCTGATACCCGGATAAACCAATTGTACTACTTTCCTCTTCTATGGAAGAAGACTGGTTTATAAAAGGCAACAACAAATCACGAAGTCCAAACCAATTAGCAACATAAGCTACTATGGATAAAGATAACATCAATACAAGACATGCAACTAAAACTGCCAGTTTCCTATAAGATAAATGCGTTCTATTTTTCTTTCCAGGTGCTGCTTCCTCAATGTATCTGTCATCTACATCGCCAAGTGCCCTGATAATTCGTTTTGCTTCCGTCATAAGACAATACTCTCCTGCTCCAAATATTCTTTTAAGGCATTCCGTGTCCGAAGCAATATCATCTTAACCTTGCTTTCACTCATTTGGTAATCAGATGCAATATCCTTAACTCCACTAAGATACCAATATCTACGCATAAAAATCTTACGTTTTTCTGTAGGCAGACCCTCTAAAAAACAATTTAACTTTTCTGTCAGAAGCATATCTTCAATAGCATCTTCTACGTTTCCGGTACTGGCAATACATCCCTGCAATTCTTCAAATACAACTTGTGTTTCACCCTGACCACGTTTTTTTGCATTATAATATTCATATTTATTCAGTGAAAGGTTCCGTGTGATTCCTGTGGACGTAACGTGGGTATTACCCCCCAAACCTTAAAATAGGTATCATTGACGCACTCTTCGGCATCTTCCCGATTATGTAAAATATTAAATGCAATGGTATTGCAATATCTTCCATATTTTTTATCGGTCTCTGCTATAGCAGACTCTGAACGTTTCCAATATAAATCAATTATTTTATTATCATCCATACCTAATCCTTTCTTCTTATGTTCTTTTTCCCACTTATAATGACAGGAAAACAAGAAAATAAGTCACAACAATTTACAATTTTCTATTTCTTAATCAAATCTAGCCTATTTTTTCACCAAATAGGTTGACATTTCAGTTCTTTTTTTCTTTTTACATTCTAGAAACTAACACTTGACGGCTCGAGACGTTATAGTACAGTTTCACAATATTATTAAAGGGGATTTACGATATGGCAACCGTACGATATGTCAACAGTTCAAGTGGACTGAATGTAAGAGATCCTGCTGCAGGTACTTCAGTAACATTATATAAGCGAACGGAATAGAGTACCAGAGATATTAGTCGAAAAGACAAATACCTCTGATCTCTTTTTTCATTATACTCCCCAATCAGCAATTCGCATATAACCTGCTTATAAATCGTAGGGTAAAGTTTTTGTAGGAAAAGTTAATAGAAAAAAGAAAGAAAGCACCGG
>ENA-UALF01000816-UALF01000816.1-human-gut-metagenome-genome-assembly--contig:-NODE-816-length-13958-cov-6.673308_pt1 | contig 13958 bp, 7 predicted proteins | sample MGYA00243698_ERZ654464 | MGnify/ENA primary metagenome ERZ654464 (study PRJEB26926, sample SAMN06164595) | human gut metagenome | biome: ENVO:00009003; feature: ENVO:2100002; material: ENVO:00002003...
GGCTCGGAGATGTGTATAAGAGACAGGCATTGCCAGCTCCCCCGAAAGGGGGAGCTTTTTGCATGAGCGGGCAAGTTTTCCTTCTGATTCAAAGCTCCCCCTTCGGGGGAGCTGGCGCAAAGCGCCTGAGAGGGTTCGTTCTTTACTTGTTGTTGATTGCGCTGACAAGGGCGCGGATACCGGCCACGATGATATCGGTGTCGGTACCGGCACCCCATGTGACCGTGTTGTCTCCCCAGACAAGCCCCACATAGGAGGCTGCGCGGGAGGTAGAGCCCTCGTCCAAGCTGTGCTCAGAGTAGTTTTCCAGATGGAAGTCCATGCCGGTGGCGCTCTGGATAGCGTTGGCTACGGCATCCAAACGGCCGTTGCCCACCGAGGTGACCACCTTGCGCTGGCCGTTCAGCTCCAGCGTGACTGTGGCGGTAATGCCGTTTACCTGCGCAAAGTGGGCTTCCACCACATTCAGCGGCTTTGCACGGTTGAGGTAGGTATCCTCGAAGATGTGCAGCACCTCGGCGGCGCTCAGCTCCTTGTGGCTGTGGTCGGACACGCTCTTGACCTTGTAGCCCAGCGCCTCCCGCATCTTGGGGGGCAGATTGTAGCCGTAGTTCTGTTCCAGCACAAAACCGATGCCGCCCTTGCCGCTTTGGCTGTTGATGCGGATGACATCGGCGTCGTAGGTGCGGCCAATGTCGTGGGGGTCCACCGGGATGTAGGGACAGGTCCAGCGGTGTTCGCCGGTCTGCTTGCGGTACGCCATGCCCTTGGCAATGGCGTCCTGATGACTGCCGGAGAAGGCGGCAAACACCAGCTGCCCGGCGTAGGGGGTACGCTCGTAGATGTGCATCCGGGTCACCCGCTCGTAGGTGGCGCAGATGTCCGGCATATCGGAGAAGTCCAGCTTGGGGTCTACGCCGTGGCTGTACATGTTCATGGCCAGTGTCACGGCGTCCACGTTGCCGGTGCGCTCGCCGTTGCCGAACAGGCAGCACTCCACCCGCTGTGCACCCGCCAGCACGGCCAGCTCTGCGCAGGCCACGCCGGTGCCGCGGTCATTGTGGGGATGGGTGGAGATGATGACGCTGTCGCGGTACTTCAGGTGCTTGTCGCAGTATTCGATCTGGTTGGCGTAGACATGCGGCATGCTCATTTCCACGGTGACGGGCAGGTTGATGATCATGGGGCGGTCCGGGGTGGGCTGCATGATGTCCAGCACGGCGTTGCACACATCCACGGCGTAGTCCACCTCGGTGCCGGTGAAGCTCTCGGGGCTGTACTCGAAGAGGAAGTTGCCCTCATACTCCTCGCTCAGCTGCTTGACCAGCTTTGCGCCGTCGGTGGCGATCTGCTTGATCTCCTCCTTGCTCTTGTGGAACACCTGCTCGCGCTGGGCCACAGAGGTGGAATTGTAGAAGTGGATCACCGCGCGGGGTGCGCCCTTGACGGCCTCGAAGGTCTTGCGGATGATGTGGTCACGGCACTGGGTCAGCACCTGCACGGTGACATCCTCGGGGATCATGTTCTTTTCGATCAGGGTGCGCAGGAACTCATACTCGGTGTCGCTGGCGGCAGGGAAGCCCACCTCGATCTCCTTGAAGCCGATCTTTACCAGCATCTGGAAGAACTCCAGCTTTTCCTCAAGGCTCATGGGCACGATCAGGGCCTGATTGCCGTCGCGCAGGTCCACACTGCACCATGCGGGGGCTTTTTCAATGTGATCCTTCTTTACCCAGCTGTCATAGCCTGCGGGTACCGGGTAGTAACCCGGAGCGTACTTGGTTGCGTCCATCATAATGTGCGTCCTCCTAAACGATTTACACTTCTTGCTCCATGCTCTTTGTGAGCGTCCTCGCCCTCTCAGTCTCACATTCGTTCGACAGCTCCCCCAAAGGGGGGAGCCCTTGGCAAAACCGAAAACTTTGCCGTACTGCCAAGGCCTCTCACTTTGGGAGAGGTGGCACGGCGTAAGCCGTGACGGAGAGGGCAAGCCTGCTTCCAAAAGGCAGATATACGAAAAGGCTCTCGTCTTTCAAGGCGAAAACCTTGAGAGACGAGAGCCTGTAAATTCAAACTACAGAGCACCCGTGGTACCACTCTCTTTGCTGCGCCTTTGGGCACAGCCGCTTTGCACGATCGGCTTTTTGCGGCGAATCGCTGTCCTTGTAACGGTGGACATCCGTCAGAGCCTACTTGTGTGTTCAGCCCTGCCGCTCAGGGGCCAGTAACCGAAACCCTCTGCACCCGCCTTGCACCACCCGGCGGCTCTCTGTACGCAGAAGAAATTCGTTTTTTCCCCGTCAACGCATTTGTGCTTTTTTCAAAGTGGACTAAGTTTAGCATGATTCGCGGGCAGTGTCAAGCAATCTGGCTCATTCTCAAAATGAAACAATTTCACAAAAGAAGGGGCAGAATTTCCCAAAATTGTGCACGGGTCGATTCGATGCATTTTTCGGTCGATTCGTGTCAAACGAATGCCCGGGGGGAGCTACGGGTGTATGATAGGATCAAAGATAGAACAGAGGAGGTACACCCTACATGAAACTACGTACCCGTAAATTCCTTGCCGGGCTGCTGAGCCTTGGCCTGCTGCTGCAGGCGGCAAGCCCCCTCAGCGCACTGGCGGCAGAGGATGCTCCCGTGGCGACGCATACTCTGACCGTTACGGTGGGCAATACTACTTACAACCTGACGGCGAATGGTGGAACTGTCAGCTCTGACGAGACATGGCCTTTAGGTTATCCCGCCGTGTCTTATGACGATGGCTTTGCGTTTGAAGGCGGCTTTAATGGCGATGTAACCCTTAACGGTGGAGAAAACGTCACCATCAAGGGTGAATCTTACGCCGTGAATGGTAGCCTGAATGCAACTGTCAATGATCTGACCGTCACAAAATCCGATTCCGGCACTGATGCTGCGATTCGCGGTGATGCAACGATTACTAGCGCTGGTGATGTGAGAATCAGCGGCAACCTTGACTATAATAACATCAGCTTGGTAAATCAGGCTGTTGAAGGCAAGCTGACTGTGAACAGCGCACAGGATGTGAGCATTGACGGCATCCTCAACGGCGGTGCAGATATCAACTGTCAGACCCTTTCTCTGAATTGCGGAAACGGCTCGACCGTCAGCGGAACCCTGACCGTGCACAATGCGCAAAAAATTCAGGCTACCGCTTTTGCTATTTATGGCGTAATCGGCGACAGGGGTAAAGCAGGCAAGCTGGTACTTGATCACTGCACTGGTGCGGTCACGCTTTGCAATACCTACGGTTATGAGGCAGTTCAGGCAGGCACGGTGGAGGTAAGGAATCTGCCGACTGGTTACGTTGCCCGCTATTATGCAGGCAGCTCCGAGGCCGAGAGCACTGAGACCCAGGACGCGAATGATTGTGCAAGATACTCTTATTTCAGAATCGAGTATGTGAATCCGAGCAACAAGACGCTCACGCTGACGAATGCCAAGGCTTACACGGATGCAGCGTACACCACGGAGCTGATCAATGCAACGAGCGCAAACGGCACTTCTACCTATCATGTGGACGAGGGCAAGACAGTCTACGTCAAGGCTGTTGCACCGGGCGAAGGCCAGTGGAAGTTTGGTGGCTGGATAGACCGTGAAGAAACCAGCGAAAAAATCACTGTTACCGTGACCGAAGATATGACCCTGACTGCTAAATGGGTAGAACGGACCACCCATACTCTTACCCTGAAGTATGCCGAAGCCTATGAGGGCGAAACCAAGTTGGTTGGCACTGCTGGTGAAAATGGCACCACTACTTATAAGGTGGAAAACGGCAAAGAACTGACCATCAAGGCTGTTGCACCGGGCGAAGGCCAGTGGACGTTTAAGGGCTGGACTGGCAGCGAAGAGACCAGCGAAAATATCACCGTTACTGTGAACAAAAACATGACCCTGACTGCTAACTGGGTCAAGGAAATCCCTGAACCTGATGAAGGGGTCAACTACGGCATCAAAGTCACGATAGGCAATAATCCTCCCATTGAAGTGACCAGCGAAAACTGCGGGCACATTCTTGAAGTCGGAAACGACAAGCTCACCTATGACCCGGATACCCACACCCTGACCGGTACCGGCAGCTTTGGCAAGATGAAGGTCGAGATCACTGACGATCTCGAGGATAAGGTGGATGTGGTACTGAGCAATGCGAACGGTGCTGTGGTAAATGGCAGCCTGACCGTTACCGGCGCACAGGATGTGAAGGTAACGGGCGTATCCTCCACCGCCCTTATCACGGGGGACGCTACTATTACCTGCGCCGGTGACATCCTGATGGATAATACCGGTTCTGGCAATGTGCTGGGTTATGGTGACCACGGCAATCTCGATGTTCAGAGCGCACAGAATGTGACCATCCATGGTGAGGGCCGTACAAGCACCGATGAAGATGGAAACAGCTATACCATCTATGGCAGAGCCGAGATTGAGTGCAGCGGTAATGTGGAGATCACCAGCCAGAATGGCGGTGCAGTTTGGGACCCGGTCGTGATCACCAAGGCGGCTAATGTGACGATCACTGCAAACCAGCGCGCTGTCTGGGATTCGCGCAGTTACCTCGATTCGTCCATCAATTGCAGTGGTGAAGTGAAGATCACAAGTAAGAATGCTGCGGCACTCCATGATGGCAAGCTGACGATCACTGGCGCAACAGACGTGACCATTTCTGGTAAGCGAGACGAAGGAGCAACCATTGGCGGTGATGCTGAAATCACCTGCTCTGGTGATGTGGTGCTGGAAAACAAGGGCACTGGCGCTGTAGTGGAGAGCAAACTGGTCTACAAACAGAATCCTGCCAAGGGTTATGAGGTGAAGACCGGCGAGAATGCTGAAAGTGCAACGGTTGCTTATACGGACGAAGAAGGCACAACTTCTTACACTGTGCCGAACACTGAGACGAATCCTGAGACGAATCCTGTACCTTCGTACATCTCCATTACCGCTGTGGGCACTCCTCCTGTCGTGCCCGGCGATGACGACTTTACCGGCGGCGATTCCGGCGCAGGCGGCGCTGTTGCAGCCGTTCTGGTGGGCGGCGCAGCAGTCTGGGGCGGCTACGAGATCGCTACCCGGGTGATCCTGCACAACATCCTGCCCGAGGGCGCAGAGATCCCCGCAAACCGCGGCCAGCTGGCACTGCTGGTGTGGAACACCGCAGGCAGACCTGAACCTGTGAACACCCCGGCTTTTGCGGATGTGGCAGATGCCGACACCGCCAAGGCAGCCCAGTGGTGCGTGGAGCAGGGCCTGCTGGATGCCAAGAGCGAGAGCACCTTCAAGCCGGAAGGCTGGATGCCCAAGTTCAAGACCATTGAAGTGTGGGAAAAGGCATTCCCAAAACAGTAAACCCATGCTGAACCAAAGAGAGCAGCTTCGGCTGCTCTCTTTTTGTATGCAGAGGGGACCTTTGTTAACAAACTGCTAAGTTTTTGGAAAGTTCTGCTCGAACCGCTGTTGCGGGCCCGGCGGCTGTGCTATACTACTTGCATCAGGAACCAAAGGAGGAATTGCCACATGAAAGAAGTCAAACCTTCCAAAAAGCCGCTGGCGATCTACTACGCCATCGTGCTGGCGGTCCTGCTGCTGCTCAACCTTGTGCTGCTGCCGTGGATGAGCGAGCGTCAGGTGGAGGAAGTGGACTATGGTACCTTTATGACCATGACCGAGGAAAAGAACATCGGCCGTGTGGATATCGAATCCAACCAGATCATTTTTACCGATAAAGAGGAAAAGCAGGTCTACAAGACCGGCCTGATGAACGACCCGGAGCTTACCCAGCGCCTGTATGATGCTGGAGCGCAGTTTTCCAGCGAGATCGTGGAGCAGGGCTCGCCGGTGCTCAATTTCCTGATCTGGTTCCTGCTGCCCATCCTGTTGTTCAGCTTCATCGGCAACCAGATGAACAAAAAGCTGATGGAAAAGGCCGGCGGCGGCCCGGGGTCTATGATGTTCGGCGGCGTGGGCAAGTCCAACGCCAAGGTCTATGTGCAGTCCACCCACGGCATCCGCTTTGCGGATGTGGCCGGTGAGGATGAAGCCAAGGAAAACCTGCAGGAAATCGTGGATTACCTGCACGACCCCGGCAAGTACGAGAGCATTGGCGCATCCATGCCCAAGGGCATCCTGCTGGTGGGCCCTCCGGGCACCGGCAAGACCATGCTGGCCAAGGCCGTGGCAGGCGAATCCAATGTGCCCTTCTTCTCCATTTCCGGTTCTGAATTTGTGGAGATGTTCGTGGGCATGGGCGCGTCCAAGGTGCGCGACCTGTTCCGGCAGGCCAAGGAAAAGGCCCCCTGCATCGTGTTCATCGATGAGATCGATGCCATCGGTCAGAAGCGCAACAGCGGCAATCTCGGCGGCAACGACGAGCGTGAGCAGACTTTGAACCAGCTGCTCACCGAGATGGACGGCTTTGAGGGCAACACCGGCGTCATCATTCTGGCGGCCACCAACCGCCCGGATTCGCTGGACCCGGCCCTGACCCGTCCCGGACGCTTTGACCGCCGCGTGCCGGTGGAACTGCCCGACCTCAAGGGCCGCGAAGAGATTTTGAAAGTGCACGCCAAAAAGGTGGCGCTGGCCCCGGGCATCGACTTCAACACCGTGGCCCGCATGGCCTCCGGCGCCTCCGGTGCGGAACTTGCCAACATCGTCAACGAAGCAGCTCTGCGCGCTGTGCGTGCAGGCCGCAAGAGCGTGACGCAGGCCGATCTGGAAGAGAGCATCGAGGTGGTCATTGCAGGCTACCAGAAGAAGAACTCCATCCTCACCGATAAGGAAAAGTGCATCGTGGCCTACCACGAGATCGGCCATGCACTGGTGGCGGCTAAGCAATCCAACTCTGCCCCTGTGCAGAAGATCACCATTATCCCCCGCACCTCCGGCGCACTGGGCTACACCATGCAGGTGGACGAGGGCAACCACTACCTGATGAGCAGGGAAGAGCTGGAAAACAAGATCGCCACCCTTACCGGCGGACGCGCCGCCGAGGAAGTGGTGTTCCGATCCATCACCACCGGTGCCTCCAACGATATCGAGCAGGCCACCAAGCTTGCCCGCGCCATGCTTACCCGCTACGGCATGAGCAAGGACTTTGACATGGTGGCGCTGGAGACCGTGAACAACCAGTATCTGGGCGGCGACACCTCGCTGGCCTGCTCGGCCCAGACCCAGCGCGAGATCGACCAGAAGGTGGTGGAGCTGGTCAAGGCCCAGCACGAAAAGGCTGTCCAGATTTTGACCGATAACCGCGCCAAGCTGGACGAGCTGGCACAGTATCTGTACCAGAAGGAGACCATCACCGGCGAGGAATTCATGGAGATCCTGAACCGGGAACCGGCACAGGCCCAGTGACCCCGGCAGCAGAGCTTCCAAAAAATTTTTATAGCCTGCTGCAATAATCCCGCCGCCGCATCCGTTTATAAGACAGATGCGGCGGTTTTGTATTACACCGCATGGCAGACCATGGTTTTCCACAAAACAAAAATGTGCGGTGCAAAACCGCCGTCAACGGAGGTATTCCAAATGAAACTGAACCATAAATTTGTCCGTACCGTCACCACCACCGCTGCAGTGCTGGGCGCTGCCGCCATGCTGAGCGTGGGTGCATTTGCCGCAGAGGCAGACATCAACGACCCTGCTGCCGCAGGCTATCTGCCCCCGCAGGAGCAGATGGTGCAGGGGGATATCGCCCTGCACAGCGCTGATGTGGCGATCGGCGAAAAGGACCCCACCTACGGCGGCTACGGCGCACCGGAGGGAAACCCCATTCAGGGCAATATCATGCTGATCTCCGGCGATGAGCTGGCCGCCCCGTCCGCAGATGCAGCGGCGAAAAAGAGCGAGGCCCGTTACACCGTCAAGGGCCTGTTCGGCAGGGAAGTGCTGTACACTGCCCGCCAGAAGGACAGTGTGCTGACGCTGGATGTGCCCGCCGGTTCTGCTACCTTCCGCACCACTGTGCAGGACATGCAGACCCTGCTGAACGAGGGTGTGAGCACGCTGGTGGTCCAGACCGAGAAGGGTTCCACCACCCTGAACCTGTCCCTGCTGGTGGAGGGCCAGAAGGGCACCGACCGCGTGGTGCTGCGCCGACTGGGCGAAAACACCTTCCTCACCGTGGGCCTGCGCTGCCGCCGCGATTTGATCGTGGGGCGCTGACCGCTGAGATCAAATGATGAAAGGGCTGCTGCACGCAGGGATGTGCAGCGGCCCTTTTTGCGCTTTTCTGTTAAGTTTTTGAAAATTTGCGCAGATGTCTTTGCAAAGTCTGCCGGGAGATGTTATAGTTAAATTGAAACAGTATGTATTCCCGATAGAAAGGAAAAAACGCCATGGAGCATTTTGTGGAGTTTGAGGACGTTTGCAAATATTATCAGACCGGCAGTGTGAAGATCGCCGCCGCAGACCACCTGAATTTTTATGTGGACAAAGGCGAGTTCTGCATCATCGTGGGGCCCTCCGGCGCAGGCAAGACCACCCTGCTGAACATCCTTGGCGGCATGGACAGCTGCGACGAGGGCAACGTCTGGCTGGACGGCCAGAACGTGAGCCATTTTACCGCCAGAGAGCTGACCACCTACCGCCGGTACGATGTGGGCTTTGTGTTCCAGTTCTACAACCTTGTGCAGAACCTGACCGCACTGGAAAACGTGGAGCTGGCCAGCGAGATCTGCCGCGACCCGCTGGACCCCAAAGAGACCCTGCGCAGCGTGGGTCTGGGAGAGCGGCTGAACAACTTCCCAGCCCAGCTTTCCGGCGGCGAGCAGCAGCGGGTGTCCATTGCCCGCGCACTGGCCAAAAACCCCAAGCTGCTGCTCTGCGACGAGCCCACCGGTGCACTGGATTACAAGACCGGCAAGCAGGTGCTGGCCCTTTTGCAGGATACCTGCCGCCGCACCGGCCGCACGGTGATCGTTATTACCCACAACACCGCCCTGACGGCGATGGCAGACCGCATCATTCAGGTGCGCAGCGGCAAGATCGTCTCCAATCAGGTCAACGAGCACCCTGTGCCGGTGCAGGAGATTGAGTGGTGAGAGCTGTGCTGAAAAGTTATCGTAAAAACATCCTGCGGGAAATGAAGGACAACCTGAGCCGCATGGTCTCGCTGTTCGGTATCGTAGCGCTGGGCGTGATGATGCTGACCGGCCTGATGAGTTTTGCGCCCAGCATGCGCATCGCCGGGCAGAAATACTACGTGCAGCAGAACGTGTTCGACCTGCGGGTGCTGTCCACACTGGGCCTTTCAAAGGAGGACATTGCCGTCCTTGCCGCCGTGGACGGCGTGGAGGCTGTGCAGCCGGTAAAATATCAGGACGTGGAGGCCCAGTGGCAGGGCCAGAGCGAGACGGCGGTGGTGCGCCTGCAGCAGCTGCCCGCCGACCCCGGGGCCGACACGGCAGAAAATATGAACCGTCTGGTGCTGCTCTCGGGCCGGATGCCCGAGGCTCCGGACGAGTGCGTGGTGCATGTGATGGGCTACGGCGACCCGGTGGAACCGGGCACGGTGCTCACCCTGCCGGAGGACACCGAACATGTGAGCCGGAAGCAGTTCACGGTAGTGGGCACCGTGCAGGACCCGCAGCATTTTTCCACGGACAAGGAGAGCAGCACCGCCGGTGACGGCCAGCTGGATGATATTGTGTTCCTGCCGGAGGGCAGCCTGACCACGGATTATTATACGGCGTGCTATCTCAAAGTAAAAAATGCCGGCCTGTATGATAATTACTCGGACGCGTATCAGGCAGCAGTGGATGACACAGCCGCAAGGGTAAAGGCCATCAGCGGGGCACAGTGCACAGCCCGGCGGGCGGAGCTGATCGAGGACGCCAGTGCAGAGCTGGCCGACGCCCGGGCCGAGTACAACGACAAAAAAGCCGAAGCAGACCGTCAGTTTGCGGAGGCAGAGCAGCAGCTGGCCGATGCACAGGCACAGCTGGACAGCGCCAAAGCCCAGCTGGACACGGGCGAAGCGGAGCTTGCCGCCAACAAAAAGGCTCTGCCGGATACCATGCAGGGCGGTGCGGACGAGCTGGTGAGCGGCGAGGAACAACTGCTGGAATTTGAGGATCAGCTGCAGCAGATCGAGATGCTGGTGAACCTGAAAAAGGTAGCTGACCCGCTGCTGGGCTATGCGGAAACGGCTCTGCACAATGCGCAGAAGGCGCTGGACGAGGCCGAGCCCGCCGATGAGGAATACACCGACCTGCGGGATGCCCTGCAGAAGGCGCAGGATGCTTACGACAACATCAGCGGCCAGCTGAACGGCTATCAGGCCCAGCTGGACGAGGGCAAGCGCCAGATGTATGCACAGGGGCTGATCTCTTCGCCCAGCCTTTCCAACGAGCAGCTGGTGACTGAGGCAAAGGCAGCACTGCGCCAGATGAAGGTAAAGCTTCTGCAGGGGCAGCTGCAGCTGACCACCGGCACGGCCACAGCCTACACCCAGTTCGATGCGGCTCGCACCCGGCTGGACGAGGGCTGGCAGGAATACAGGGACGGCGTGCAGCAGCTGGCCGATTCCCGCGCGGAGTACGAGAGCCGGAAGGCCGATGCCGAACAGCAGTTGGCCGATGGCCTTGCCCAGCTGAACGATGCCGAGGAACAGGTGAGCCAGATCAAGAGCGGTGAGTGGTATGTGCTGGACCGCGGCTCCACCATGAGCTTTGTCACCTTTGAGCAGTATGCCGACCGCATGGATGCCATTGCACGGGTGTTCCCGGTGTTCTTCTTCCTGGTGGCGGCGCTGGTGGCCACCACCACCATGACCCGCATGGTGGACGAGAACCGCCTGCAGCTGGGTACTCTGAAAGCTCTGGGCTACTCCAACGCAAAGATCGCAGGCAAGTATCTGTTCTATGCCCTCAGCGCCAGCGTGCTGGGCAGCATCGTGGGCATGGTCATCGGTTTTGTGGTGTTCCCGCTCATCATCTGGTATGCCTACCAGATGATCTTCAGCATGTCCACCTTTACGCTGCACTTTTACCCCGGCATGGCGGCAGCCAGTGTGGCCATCAGCGCGGCCGTCATCGGTTTTGCTACATGGAACGCCTGCCGTGCCAGCCTGAAGGAAAAGACTGCAGCTTTGCTGCTGCCCCGGGCCCCGGTGGCAGGCAAGCGCATCTTTTTGGAGTACATCACCCCGCTGTGGCAGCACATGAGCTTCTCCCAAAAGACCACAGCCCGCAACCTGTTCCGCTACAAAAAGCGCTTCTTCATGACAGTGCTGGGCGTGGCAGGCTGCACGGCGCTGCTGCTGATCGGTTTTGGCATTCAGGATTCCATCCTGCCCATCGTGGACAAGCAGTCCGGGCAGCTGACCCACAACGATCTCACCATCTCGCTCAGCGATGAAAAGGCGCTGACCATGGAGCAGGGCCTTGCCGACACGCTGGACAGCAGCAGTGCGGTCCACAGCTGGGGCGCGTTCTACACAAAGTCCACCACCCTTTATAATGAAGAGGGCGGGAGCGCCGATGTCAGCATCGTAGGCGCGGAGGACGATGCCCGGATGACCGAATACTTCACCTTCCGCACCCGGGTGGGCCACGACCCCATTCCCTTTGAAGAGGACAGCGTGATCCTGACCGAAAAAACGGCCCTGAATCTGGGGCTGAGCGTGGGCGATACGTTCTATGTGGAGGCAGCAGACGGGAGCCGCGTGCCGCTGGTGCTGACCGGCATTACTGAGAACTACATGTTCACCCGGCTGTATCTCTCCAATGCGCAGCTGCAGGCCCTGCTGGGCAGCACGCCGGAGTGGAACACCGTCTACGGCCTGACCGGCTGTACCACCGAGGCGGAGTACAACACCCTGCGCACAAAGCTGCTGGGCTGCAACTATGTGAGCAGCGTCAGCTTCACCGAGGACACCACCTCCATGTTCGGCAGCCTGATCGGCAGCCTGAACTACGTGGTGGTGCTGATCATCGTGTGCGCGGCGGCGCTGGCGGCGGTGGTGCTGTACAACCTGATCAGCGTCAACCTTGCCGAGCGCAAAAAGGAGCTTGCCACTATCAAGGTGCTGGGCTTCTATGACAAAGAAGTGTACCGCTACATCTTCCGCGAGATCGAGCTTTTGTCCCTCATCGGCTCCGGCGTGGGCCTGTTGCTGGGCGTGCCGCTGCACCGGTTCATTATCCTGACCGTGGAAATGGATCAGCTCATGTTCATCCGCACCATTGCACCCCGCAGCTATCTGCTGGCAGTGGCATTGACGATGCTGTTCACCTTTGTGGTGTGCTTTGCCATGCGGCGGCATGTGCGGCATATCAGCATGGTGGAAAGCATGAAAGCCCCGGAGTGACAGCATGACAGCGGCAAAGAACCGGTAAATTCATAAAAGCTTCATATAAATAACATGCTTTCGCAGAAATTCTCTGGTATGATAATGCTACCGACAGGCGGGGCCGCAACCGCCTGAACGGGTAACATGATTCCTCCTTTACCAAACCAAATACCGCAAAACAAAACACCGCGCCTTGTCTGATCCGCAGCAGACAGGGCGCGGTGTCTTGTTTAAACCGTTAAGTTTTCAGCATCTGCGGCAATGGCATCGGCCTGCTGCTGGGTGAGCACGCGGCACTTGACCATCCGCTTGAGCACCACCTGCATCCGCTTGAAGGCAAGCTCCGGGCTGCTGGCGTAGGTGGAAGGCGCGTTGGGCATACCCGCCAGATAGATCGCTTCGGCATCGGTCAGCTGGGCCGGTTCCTTGCCAAAGTAGCCCTCGGCAGCTTCTGCAATGCCATAATACCCGCTGCCAAAATAGATGGTGTTGGCGTACATCTCAAAGATCTGCTGCTTGGAGTAGGTCTTTTCAATATCAAAAGCAGCAAGCATCTCGGCAGCCTTGCGGGCCAGATGCTTGTCCTGCGTGAACAGCTCGTTCTTGGCAAGCTGCTGGGTCAGGGTGCTGCCACCCTCGGCCAGCGAGTGGGTGCGCAGGTCGGCTAGCAGGGCGCGGGCGATGGCCCCCGGGTCGATGCCCTTGTGGGTCATAAAATGCTCGTCCTCGGTGCAGATGACTGCGTTAATATAGATCTGCGGCAGCGCATCGTAGGAAGTATAGCTCCCGCGGGCACAGATGGCGTCGTACATGGAAGCCACTGGGTAACTGCTGGCGGCACTGCGGTACAGCTGTCTGCCCTGATAAAAGAACCAGCCGCCTGCCAGCAGCCCGCCAAGCAGCAGGATGCAAAGAACAACGAGCAGGCTCTGCTTTAAAAAATGAAAGAAACGATGCAGCATCGAAAAACTCCTTTGATGATAAAAAAGAACGCTACCATAATAAACGATTTGCAGGGCGTTTGCAAGGAACAGCTTTAGTATAACAATAAAATTTTAAGGTTTTATCAATGGAAAAATAAAAATTTCCGAAGAAGCAGAAGTATTACTCCTGTTGGAACTGCACAACGGGATGCTGCAAATGCGGGCTGCGCATCGTGCAGAAAACTCAATTTGAAAAAAACTGGAATTAACCCATTGACAAACTAGGTAAGAAGGAATATAATGCAGACAACAAATCCACAAGCCTGATGGGAAATTGAAAGACCGGCTTGTAGAGGAGTGGGAAAGAGTTTTACGGGAAAGGAGGGCACGGATATGAAGCTGATTTGGAACGACCTGCTGCATGCAAACTTCCGCTGTGGGCGAATGTGCGGTGACCGGGCAGAACATCTGGCTGTGAACTGTACGATGCCCTCTTGCTGTGCACGAATGTGTACCCGAATGTGACGTTGACAGAATCGCTTTGAATTGTGTTTGCCCGGTGCGCTTTTGTATCACGCATCGGGATTTTTTGTATCAGGAAATTATACTAAAAGTACAAATAGAGAGGTAAAATACAATGTCTAACTATAAATTTGAGACCCTGCAGCTTCATGTTGGCCAGGAGCAGGCCGATCCCGCTACCGATTCCCGTGCTGTGCCGATCTACC
>ENA-UALF01000820-UALF01000820.1-human-gut-metagenome-genome-assembly--contig:-NODE-820-length-13925-cov-4.614420_pt1 | contig 13925 bp, 10 predicted proteins | sample MGYA00243698_ERZ654464 | MGnify/ENA primary metagenome ERZ654464 (study PRJEB26926, sample SAMN06164595) | human gut metagenome | biome: ENVO:00009003; feature: ENVO:2100002; material: ENVO:00002003...
GTTCGGGACGCTGGCCGAGGCCTATACCCGCATCGACGAGCTGACCTGCCGCGGCCCGGCGTGGATGCTCGAGCGGGACATCCGCCTGTGCCGCGCGTTCTGTGAGCGGTGGGAGGCGGCGGTGAAGGATCCCGCTTTTGCGTCTTTTGTGCGCGCGAAGGCGCGCTACGCCGACTATACCGACGAATTTCTCCTGCCTGGCTTCGGCAAACGCGGGCGCATCCACGGCCGCCGCACCTCCGGCGAGCTGCTGGACGATCTGACCGCCGCCGTCAAAAAACGCGCCTCCCGACAGGAAAGCGCCCTGCAGAGCGCCCTGCGCGCCGAGCAGTGGTTCGAGTCCATCTGCAGGCAGCTGCGCCGCGTGCAGCCTGCCGTGCAGGAGGGTGCTGCCGGAGAAGCCGTGCAGGGGCCGCTCCCGCAGCCGTCCGCCCTGCGCGCGGATACGCCGCTGCAGACGCTGGATACCTTCTGCGTCCTCGCGCTCAAGACCACCGGCAAGCACCCGGGCCGGGACGAGCTGGTGCAGCTGTCCGCGCTGAAATTCCGCCGCTTCGCCCCGGAGGCCATCCTCACGGTGTCCATCCGCCCGGAAAAGGGCCTGACCCGCTATGCGCGGGAGGCCGGTGTGACAGATTCCGTGGTCGCGTCTGCTCCCGCGGCGGCCGAAGTCGCCGCCTCCATCGAAGCGTTTCTCGGCGAGCGCGCGCCGCTCGTCCTCTTTCAGGCGGAGGAGCTGGCGTTTTTGTCCGCAGCCGGGATCGGCTGCGCGGGCGAGGGAAGGACGGTCTACGACGTGCAGTCGCTGCTCGGCAAGCCGGACGGCAAAGCGCCGACGCTGGCAGAGGCCTGCCGTGACCTGTTCTCCTTCACGCCGGAGCTCGGCGGCACGGAGCAGGAGGCGCTGGCCTGCGGCCTGGTCTTCTGTGCCCTCTGCGACCGGACGCTCCACCTGACCAAAAAGTCCGCCGCCAGGTAAATATGCTGCAAAACCCGCCCGAACTGTGGTTCGGGCGGGTTTTTACAGTGGAAATTTTCCATGGATTCTGCTATGATCGGAACAGGAACACAACTCTATACTCGCGTATGATCGACAGGAGGGTCGGAGCATGAAAAGGATCAGATGTTTTGCGGCAGTTTTTTGCCTGCTGCTCCTGCTGGCCGGATGTGCCGGAGAACCGAAGGTGAAGCGGACAATCGAGGGAATGAAGACCTACGCCGAGATGACGGACGGGACCTGGACCTGTGACGGCAGGAGCTACGCCTACCGGCTGGAGATCCGGGGCAGGCTGAGCAGAGCTGCCTGTGATTCCGTGTTCGTCTACCTGAGCAACGTGCCGGAGATCTCCTTCGAGCGGGCCGCGAAGGCCGCCGGTCTGAGCAGCAACTCAGACGATTACTTTGCCCCGGAAGAAGCCGTGCTGGTCGAGCTGGGCACGGAGTGAACGACCAGAGACAGAAAAGCCCCTCTGCATACACATGCAGAGGGGCTTTGCCATCTCAGGAGAGAATGCCGGTGGACTGCAGGAACAGGATCAGCATCATGACGGGCGCGATGTAGCGGATCATGACGCGGTAGACGCTCTTGCGGCGGAAGTGCTCGCCGTTGCGTTCCATCTCGCCGATCACATAGTCGGGTGTCTTGATCCAGCCGATGAGGATGGTCGACAGCAGGGCGATGAACGGCATCATGAACCGCGAGACCTTTTCAATGCCGCCCTCTACGCCGTTGTAGACGATCAGCGCCGTGACGGCCATGAAAAGGAGGGCAAAGATGACAGGGGAGACCGGCGAGGTGATAAAGTCGGTAAAATAGCTGTCCTGCGCGGCGGCCTGTGCCTGCCCGGTCAGGTAGACCACGGCATACTTCGTGATCCAGCCGCCGATGACCGCGTAGTAGGTCATGATCAGCACCGGCACGAGGAAGGTCAGGATGCCGAGGAATCGCCACTTCGGGTGCAGCTTGGCGTATGCGCCGATGGCGCTTTTGTGCGTCCGGCGGCCGATGGCGATGTCCGAGGTCAGCAGCGTAAAGCCGAACGTCAGCACCAGCACGAGGTAGACCAGCAGAAACAGCCCGCCGCCGTCCTTTGCCGCGAGATAGGGGAAGCGCCAGAGATTCCCGACGCCGACTGCGCTCCCGGCAGCCGCGAGCACGAAGCCGAGCTGCCCGGAAAAATGATTCGCTTTCTTTTCCATGATGTTCAAAGGTTCTCCTTGATGTAATGCTTGACTAGATACCACGTTACCGGAAGAAAGTAAAGCCAGGCGGCGTTCGCCGATACCGAAAAAGCAGCCTGCCGCAGGTCGCGGCAGGCTGCTTTGCATGCGGATGAAAAACTTCAGTTGGTTTCATCCGGCTTGCGCTCGATCGTTTCCTCGGTCAGCGCGCCGACCTCTTCGATCTTGACCGTCTTCGGCAGCGTCAGAGACAGGATCATCGCGACGACGAACACGCCCGCGACGGGGTTGCCCGCGAAGATGTCGCTGATGATCTGCGGCATGCCGGAGAAGAATTCCGGGACCTGCGTCACGCCGATGCCGATGGCGAAGGAGGTCGCGGCGATGATGGTGTTGCGCTGGTCAAAGCCGCACTCGCCGAGCATCGTGACACCCGAGACGATGATCGCGCCGAACATGATGACCGTGCAGCCGCCCAGCACGCAGTCGGGCAGCGTGGAGAAGAACGCGCCCACCGGCGGGAACAGGCCCGCGAGGATCAGCGTCAGCGCGCCAAACATGATCGTGAACCGGTTGACGACCTTCGTCATGGCGACAAGGCCGACATTCTGGCTGAAGGACGTGATGGGCGGGCAGCCGAACACGCCGCCGGACACGGCAGAGATAAAGCCGTCGCAGGCAAGAGAGCCGGAGACCTCTTTTTCCGTGATGTCCCGGCCGAGCCCGCCGGTGCAGACCGCGGAGGTATCGCCGATGGTCTCCGCCGCGGAGACGAGGAACACGAGCGTCACGGAGATGATCGCGCCGAGATCGAACTTCGGCGTGAAGGCGAAGAGCTTCGGCAGGGCGATGATCCCGAGCTCGGAGACCGTCTCCTTCATGGACGTGAAGTCGACCATGCCGAAGAACAGGGATACGATATAGCCCACGATCAGGCCGAACAGCACGTACAGCTGCTTCCAGAAGCCCTTGGCGAGCGAGTTATAGACCAGGCAGGCCGCCAGCGTGATGACCGCGACCAGCAGATTCTGCCACGCGCCGGTGGGGTAGACGGAGGAGCTGGCGAACGAGGAAATGCCCGTGGACAGCAGGCTGAAGCCGATCGTCGTCACGACGCAGGCCGAGACGATGGAGCTGACGAACCGCCGCCAGTATTTCGCAGTCAGACCGAGAACTCCCTCTATGCAGCCGCCGACGATGACCGCGCCGATCATCAGTCCGTAGTCCTTCGCGGCCAGCGTCATCATCGCCGACAGGAAGGTGAAGCTCAGACCCATCACGACGGGCAGCCGGGAACCGATGCGCCAGACCGGGTAGAGCTGGATCAGCGTGCCGATACCGGCGATGAGCATCGCGGCCTGGATGAGCAGGGCCGTGTCGATGGCGGTGAACGCCTGGCCGTTGTACACGGCGACGCTCGCGATCAGCATGACGGGCGTGACATTTGCCACGAACATGGCCAGCACGTGCTGCAGGCCGAAGGGGATGGCTTTGCCGACCGGCACGCGTCCGTCGAGCCTGTAGATGTTGTCGACGGAGGCCGGTGCGCGGGATCTCTGGTCTTTCATTTGTAAAATCTCCTTTTATTTGATGGCCGGAACCGGGACCCCGGTGGCAGACGCCGGGCCCGAAAAGGGAAAAGTGACCCGCGCCAACCGTTATTCTGGTCTCAGAACCAGTATAGTCGTTAAGAATCCGTAAAGCAAGACAAAAAATTAGTTTGCCTCACAAAAATTCAGTCAACTTTTTGTGCAAGCTGCAGACAGCACATTCCTGCCCAGATATCTGCAAAAGCAAGATAAACCGGTTATGTATGAAAACCGGGGCAGCAAGCCGGAAAAATGGCCGAGTCCATCAATATCCACATGTTTCTACCGATCCAAAAACAGAAATTGTGAAGGGTGTAAAGGAAAATTGACCGAATCTGCATAAAAATCGGAGAAAGAAAATAGAATTGTCTATTGCTTTTTAAACTAAACTGCTTTATGATGAAAACACAGGAAACAAAAATACAAAACAGGAGGAAAAACAAAATGGCAGGCGGACCTGGATCTTATGTATTGGGCGCGGAAGAGCGCAAGGAAGTACTGGATGTGCTGGATGGAGGAAATCTGTTCCGCTACGGCACGCCGGGCGTGGACGGCTTCCAGGCGAAGGTCGTCACGTTCGAAAATGAAATGGCAGAGCGGCTGGGCCACAAGCACGTGGTCGCCACGAGCTCGGGCACGGGCTCTTTGATGTGCTGCCTGGCGGCGCTCGGCATCGGCATGGGTGACGAGGTCATCGTCCCCGGCTATACCTTCATCGCTTCGATCGCCACGATCGCCATGATGAACGCCATCCCCGTCCTCGCGGAGATCGACGAGTCGCTGACCATCGACCCCGCGAAGATCGAAGCGCTCATCACCCCGAAGACGAAGGCCATCATGCCGGTCCATATGCTGGGCAACCCCTGCGATATGGATCCCATCATGGAGATCGCGAAGAAGCATAACCTGTACGTCATTGAAGACTGCTGCCAGGCTGTCGGCGCGGCATATCATGGGAAGCGCGTGGGCACCATCGGCGATATGGGCGCATATTCGCTCAACGTCTTCAAGACCATCACCACCGGCGACGGCGGCTTCGTCGGCACGTCGAGCGACGAGCTGTATGAGCGCGCCTTCGGTTTCCACGATCAGGGCCATAAGCCCTGCCGGATGGGCGTCGAGGTCGGCAACCGCTCGATGGTCGGCATGAACATGCGGATGAACGAGCTGTCCGGCGCGGTCGCAGTCGCCCAGGGGCGGAAGCTCGACGGCATCCTCGATACGCTCCGCGCGAAGAAGAAGGAGCTCAAGGACCAGCTGCAGGGCATCGACGGTCTCGGCTTCCGGAAGATCAACGACGAGAAGGAGTGCGCCACGCTGCTGACGCTCCTGTTCGATACCAAGGAGCTCGCGGACAAGTTCTGCGCCGCCATGGGCACGGCTCCGATCGCGAAGTCCGGCTGGCACGTGTACAACAACATGGAGCAGATCCTGGACAAGAAGACCTGGACCGACAACCATCCGTTCCACCTGTCCGACCGGACGTATGAGAAGCATATGCTCCCGCAGACGGACGACATCCTGGACCGCGCGGTCAACATCTCCATCGGCGTCGTGGATAAGGGCCTGGGCTCCGGCTGCGGCATCAACATCAACTCGACCGAAGAAGAGATCAACGCCACCGCCAAGCACATCCGCGCGGTCATCGCGGGCCTGTAAGAAAAGCAGGAGGGCATCCAAATGAAACGAATCAAGACCGCCGTCGTCGGCTGCGGCTCGATCAGCGATATCTACATGACGAACCTCACGAACGGGAAGTTCACGGTCATGGAGCTCGTCGCGTGCAGCGACCTGATGGTGGAACGTATGAACGCCAGCGCCGCGAAGTTCGGGATCAAGGCCATGAGCCTCGATGAGATCTGCGCGGATCCGGAGATCGGGATGGTCATCTGCCTGACCACGCCCGCAGCCCACTATCCCATCATCAAGCAGGCGCTGCTGGCGGGCAAGCACGTGTTCAGTGAGAAGATGATCGCCGTCGACCTCTGGCAGGGCAAGGAGCTGGTGCAGATCGCGAACGAGAAGGGGCTGCATCTGGGCGTCGCGCCCGATACCTTCCTCGGCGCCTCCGTGCAGACGGCCAAGTACATCGTGGACAAGGGCCTGATCGGCAAGCCCCTGAGCTGCCGCGCGTCCATCTCCCGCGATTACGGCATTTACGCCGAGTTCCTGACGCATCTGGCCAAGAAGGGCGCAGGCATCGGCTTCGACATGGGCGGCTACTACCTGACGGCGCTGGCTGCCATCCTCGGCCCGGTCCGGTCCGTCGCCGCGTTCACGGCGACGAATGACCCCGACCGCGTCAACACCCGCATCGGCGCGCCGGGCTTCGGCCAGGCATGCGATGTGCAGGTGCCGAACGTCATCTCGGCGACGATGCAGTACGCAAACGGCGTTCTGGGCACGCTGCACATGAACTCCGACTGCATCGAGGACGAGGAGACCTGCCTGAAGATCTACGGCACGGAGGGCATCCTCACCATGGGCGACCCGAACCAGTTCGGCGCGCCGGTGTACCTGCAGAAGCCGCTGTGTGAGCCGGTGGAATTCCCGTTCACGCACGGGTATCAGGAGAACTCCCGCGGTCTCGGCGCGGCGGAGATGGCCTGGTCCATCCTGGCCGGGCGCGACCACCGCGCGAGCAAGGAGATGGCCTACCACGTCTTCGAGACGATGCACGGCATCATGACGAGCGCGGAGACGGGCAGCTTCTGCCAGCTGCAGTCCACGTTCCAGACCCCCGCCGCCCTCCCCGCCGGCTACCGCAGCGTCGGCGACTGGTCCCGAAAGGAAGAATCCGCACTGATCTGAACGGAAAACAAGAAGCTAAAATGGTTTAGAAAACTGCCGGAGGCTGCCTCGAGGGACAGCCCTCGGCACAAAAAGCAGCCCCGGACCAATTCGGTCCGGGGCTGCTGTATTTTTGCGGGAGAGGCACTCAGCGCAGCTCCGGCTGGCGACGGACGCTGCCGCGCTCGACAATGGTGACGGGCAGGAGGTTGACAGATTCATACGGCTTGCCGTCGATGATCCGGCAAAGTACGTTGACGGCGCGGCGCCCGAGCTCTTCTTTCTGGAAGGTCACGGTCGTCAGCGGGGGATCGATATAGCGCGAGACCAGCAGATCGTCCATACTGAAGACCGACATATCCTGCGGGATACGCAGCCCGTGCTGCTTCATGCGGCGGATGAGGTCGATGGCAAACGGGTCGCCGGCGCATAAGAACGCGGTGGGAAGATGGCCGGTCTGCAGCAGCTGCTCGAAGTAAAGGCCGGCAGCGTCCGGCTCAAAGGCGATGTTGCCGATCCAGGCCGGGTCGCAGGTCAGTGAGCAGTCGCGCAGGGCATTCGTATAGCCGGAAAATGTGGAAAGATGCAGCTCCAGAGGGATAGTCGGGGCAATATAGCCAATTTTTGTGTGCCCGCAGCGCCGCAGATACATGACAGAATCATAGGCGGCCTTGTAATAGTCGACCTCGACCAGCGGCAGCGTACCGTCGCGCCGGACATGCGAGTCCACGCATACGAAGGGGATATGCTCCTGCTGCAGAAGCGTGATGAACAGCGGATCTTCAATCTGACTGAGGATGACACCGTCGCAGTCCTTGCTGCGGATGGAGGCCATCAGCTGCGAGCAGTCCATATTTTTTTCCACGAAGGTGAACACCACGCTGTAGCCCAGCTGCTTGCACGACTGAAATACGCCGTGCAGGATCTCCAGCGCGAACTGGTTGAACAGATCGTGCTCGTGCCAATACAGCACGACGTGGACTGAAAAACTGCGGCCGAGATTCAGCCGCCGGGTATGCACGTTCGGCGTAAAGCCCGTACGGGCAATGACCTCCTGCACATGCTGCCGGGTCGCGTCGCTGACACCGGGGCGGTTATTGAGGACGAAGGAGACGGCGGTCGTGCTGACACCGGCGATTTTTGCGATGTCACGGATCGTCAGATCGGACATAAAACGCACCAACTTTCAGGATACTAAACCAATTTTAGCGAATAAGTCCTGGAATTGCAAGCATAAAACCGGTGATTATAAACTATTTTTGCAAAGCAAAATCATTCATGATTCCGATGCGTAAAAAAATACAAGACGAATTTGTCGTAAATGCACAAAAAATACACAGAAAAACAACTAAAATAGGAAACTTTGTTGACAGAAGCAAATACGGCTCCTATAATTACTTTATCAGTTTAGTTCGCGCCACAGAAAGAATGCCGCGCGGACGATCAACCTGACATGAGGAGGAAAAAACATGGCAGAGAAGCTTGCAATCTACGGAGGCCCGAAGGCCAAGACCACACCGAACTACCCGATGTATCCGGGCGGACTGGAGATCGGCGAGGCGGAAAAGAAAGAGGTCATGGAGGTCCTGGACAATAAATATCTGTTCCGGTACTACGGCCCGGAAGGCGTTGAGTCCAAGGTCCGCAAGTTTGAGGAGCATTTCAAGGCCAAGATGGGCGCGAAGCACTGCCTGGCGACCAGCTCCTGCACGGGTGCGCTGCTGTCTGCGCTGACGGCCTGCGGCATCGGCCCCGGCGACGAGTGCATCGTGACCGGCTATACCTTCTTCGCCTCCTGCGCGGCCATTGTCGGCGCCAAAGCAATCCCCGTCATCGCCGAGGTCGACGAAACGCTGACGATCGATCCGGCCGACATTGAAAAGAAGATCACCCCGGCAACCAAGGGCATCGTCTGTGTCCATATGCGCGGCGTCCCGTGCGATATGGATGCCATCATGGCCATCGCGAAGAAGCATGATCTGCGCGTCATCGAGGACTGTGCCCAGGCCTGCGGCGCGACGTATAAGGGCAAGTTCGTCGGCACCTTCGGCGACTGTGGCTGCTTCTCGTTCCAGTATCACAAGACCATCACCGCCGGTGAGGGCGGCGCGCTTCTGACCAACGATGACCGGCTCTATGCCCGTGCCTGCAGCTATCACGATACCGCCGCCTGCTGGCGTCCGGACCGCTTTGCGCCCCAGAGATTTGAGGGCGAGCTGTTCTGCGGCTCCAACTTCCGGATGTCCGAGCTCTGCGGCGCCGTCATGTGCGCGCAGCTCGACCGTCTGGACTATCTGAACGAGGCCATGCGCAGCCATCTTGCCCGCATCAAGTCTCAAATCAAGGACACCAAGGGCATCAAGGTCCGTCCGTGCCACGATGAAGCCGGCGACACCGGCATCTGCCTTATGTTCTTCCTGGACAGCAGGGAAAAGGTCGGCCCGTTCGTCGACGCGCTGAAGGCAGAGGGAGTCGCCGCAGGTGGTATCTTCAACGCCGGCATTCCTGACTGGCATATTTACGCACACTGGAAGCACGTCATCGAGGAAAAGGCTCCCACCGACGTCAAGTGCCCGTGGGCCTGCCCCTATCACAAGGCGGAGCCCGTGCAGTACGCTGCCGATATGTGCCCGAACACGCTCGATTATCTCGGCCGCGTCGTCCATCTCGACCTGCCGGCGCAGATGACCGATGAAGACTGCGACATGATCGCAAAGGCCATCAACAAGGTCGCGGCTGTCCTGGCATAAGAAAAACACGCATCCGGCCGGGCTTCTGCCCAGCCATGGAAGAAAGGATCGACCATGAAATTTTCACTCTGCATCGAGCCTGTATTTGAAAACCTGCCGTTCTATGAGCGCTTCCGGATGGCAAAAGACTGCGGCTGTGACGCCGTCGAATTCTGGGATCCATGGGTCGGCAGCGAAGCTGTTACCCCTGCGGGCCTCGGCAAGGCATCATCCGACGCGGGCATCCCCGTCGCGGCCTGCTGCCTGAACCAGGCGTGGACCATCCGCATGAATTTCCCGTGGAAGACTGTAAAGGCGAATGTAGAAAGATCCATCGCTATCGGCAAGGAATTCGGCTGCAAGACCTTTATCGGCCTGTCTGGCGATCTGGAGGGGAGCTTTGAGGATACGCAGAAGCTTGTTCTGCTGGAAAACCTGAAGCGCACGGCCGAGATCGCGGAAAAAGAGGGCGTTACGATCGTCCTTGAAGCCCTCAACTCCATGTATGACCACAAGGGCTATTGGCTCAACTCCGCCTACAAGGGCTTTGAACTCATCAAGGCGGTCGATTCGCCGTCTATCAAGCTCCTGTTCGACTGCTACCACATGCAGCTGATGGAGGGCAATCTCGTCAACAACATCTCGAACAACATTGATTTTATCGGCCACTTCCATTCTGCGGGTGTCCCCGGCCGCCACGAGCTGCAGCTCGGCGAGACAAACTACCCGATGGTCATCAAGGCTGCAGAAGACGGCGGCTATGACCGCTACTTCGGCTTTGAATACTGGCCGACCTACGACAATGAGAAATCCCTCAAAGACATCCTGGCTTACGTAAAGTGATCACAGCAACAGCGAAATCCCCGGATCCCCAGTCAACCGAATATCACCCGCGGATGCGGAATGATAGACCAGGCCGGAAAACCGGCACGGATCAAAAGAAATGGAGGAAACAAGGATGAAAAAACTGCTCGCAATCGTACTGACCGCCGCCATGCTCCTCGCCATGCTCTGTGCATGTGCCGCAAAACCCACTGAAACCGCAGCAACCGATACGAAAGCCACCATCGGCATTCTGATGCCGACCAAGGAACAGACCATCTGGTCTATCCAGGGCGAACGCCTGACCGAAGCATTCCAGAAGGCTGGCTACGCCACGCAGATCGAATACGCAGAAGATGATTCCGCCAAGCAGGCCATGCAGATCGAAAACATGATCACCAAGGGCGTCAACGTCCTGGTCATCGCCGCTGTTGACTGCGCCGCGCTGACGGACGCCTGTGAAAAGGCCAAGGATGCCGGGATCTATGTCATCGCGGACGATCGCCTGATCACCAACACCAAGGCTGTCGACTTCTATGTCACGTTCGACCTTGTCCGCATGGGCGAGCTGCAGGGACAGTACATCGTCGACAAGCTGGATCTGGAAAACCAGGCAGGCCCCTTCACGCTGGAGATCTTCTCCGGCTCGCAGGACGACACCAACGCCATCTCCTTCTATCAGGGCGCAATGAACAAGCTCCAGCCGTATCTGGATAACGGCAAGCTCGTCGTCAAGTCCGGCCAGTCCTCCTACACGGAGACCGCCATCCAGTCCTGGGACTCCTCCAAGGCGCAGTCCCGTATGGATAACCTCCTGTCCGGCTACTATGCCGATTCCCACCTGGATGCCGTCCTGGTCGCGGCCGACTGCCTCGCGCTGGGCGTCATCTCCTCGCTCGAGTCCATGGGCTACGGCACCGACGCCAACCCCTATCCCATCGTGACCGGTCAGGACGCGGAGCTTGCGGCTGTCAAGAACATTCTTGCCGGCAAGCAGTCCATGACGGCCTTCCTCGACGCCAACAAGCTGACCGAGATTCTCGTCCCCGTTGTCGACGATCTGGTCGCCGGCAAGACCCCGGCTTCCGATACCACGTACAATAACGGCGTCTTCGACGTCCCCACCAAGACCTACGATCCGTATCTGATCGACAAGGACAATGTCAATTACCTCGTTGACGTCGGATTCTATACGGACGCTGAGATCAACGGCTGATCCTTTCACGGCGAAGCCTGCGGCCCCGGCCGCAGGCTTCTTCCAAAGGGAAAAACTGTTCTATTCTGTGAAAAGGAGCCAGACAAATGCAGGATTATATCCTCGAAATGCGGAACATCACCAAGGAATTTCCGGGTGTCAAGGCGCTGGACAATGTCAGCTTTCAGGTCAGGCGCGGCGAGATCAAGGCGCTGGTCGGTGAAAACGGCGCGGGAAAATCCACGCTGATGAACGTGCTTTCCGGCGTCTACCCGGAAGGGACCTATACCGGCGATCTTGTCGTGGACGGCGAGATCTGCCACTTCAAAAGCATCCAGCAGTCTGAGCATGCCGGTATCGCCATTATCCACCAGGAGCTGGCGCTGATCCCGATGCTGAGCATTGCGGAAAATATTTTTATCGGAAATCCCCAGATGAAGCACGGTGCGATCGACTGGATCCAGACCCGGATCAAGGCGGCGGCGCTGATGGAGCGCGTCGGCCTGACGGACGATCCCGATACGCCCATCAACCAGATCGGCGTCGGCAAGCAGCAGCTCGTCGAGATCGCCAAGGCCCTGAGCAAAAACTGTAAAGTCCTCATCCTGGACGAGCCCACGGCAGCGCTCAACGAGCGCGACAGCCGTAATCTTCTGGATCTGCTGAAGACCCTTCAGCAGGAGGGCATCACCTGTATCATCATTTCCCATAAACTCAACGAGATCTGTTACATTGCAAACTCCATCACGGTCCTGCGCGACGGCCGGACCGTGGCAGACTTTGAAGACGCATCTCAGGTCAGCGAAGATACGCTGATTAAACATATGGTCGGCCGGGAGCTCAGCAACCGCTACCCGCCCAGAGCCCACAAGCCCAGCGAAGACGTTTTCTTTGAAGTGAAAGACTGGTGCGTGCACCATCCGGAATTCCCGGAAAAGCTCGTCATCAAGCATGCGGATATCCAGCTGCGCAGAGGCGAGGTCGTAGGTCTGGCCGGTCTGATGGGCGCGGGCCGCACGGAATTTGCCATGAGTGTATTCGGCAAGAGCTACGGCTGTTCGATCACCGGCGAGGTGTACAAGGGCGGCAGGAAGATCGACGTCAGTACTGTCCCGAAGGCGATCGAAAACGGCATCGCCTATCTCTCCGAGGACCGCAAGACCTACGGCCTGATCCTCACGGAGACGATCAGCAAAAATATCTCCATGGCGAACCTCAAGCGCATTTCCAAGGCCGGGGTCCTGAATCTGAATAAAGAGATCAAGGAGACCGGGGAAAACGCAAAGCAGTTCGGCGTAAAATGTGCGAGCATTTTCCAGAATGCGGGCAATCTTTCCGGCGGCAACCAGCAGAAGGTCGTTCTGGCCAAGTGGATGTTCAACCTGCCGGATGTGCTCATTCTGGACGAGCCGACCCGCGGCATCGACGTGGGCGCAAAATACGACATCTATTGCATCATCAACGAGCTGGCGGCCAGCGGCAAGTGCGTGCTGGTCATCTCCTCCGAGCTTCCGGAGCTTCTGGGTGTCTGCGACCGCATCTATGTCATGAACGAGGGTGAGATCAAGGGCGAAAAGCTTGTGCAGGACGCCACGCAGGAAAACATCATGCGCTTACTCATTTAGGATTGGAGATACTACAATGAAAAAAGAACAAGTTATGAAGACGCTTCGCGCCTACAGCATGGTCATTGTTCTCGTCGTGATCGCAGTTTTGTTCCATCTGCTTACGAACGGCCTGATCTTCACGGCCATGAACCTGACCAATATCATTCTGCAGAACTCCTACGTCGTCCTGCTTATTCTCGGCATGCTTCCCGTCATCCTGACCGGCAACGTCGACCTGTCTGTCGGTTCCGTGCTGGCCTTCGTCGGCGCCATCGCCGCCATCCTGCAGGTCAACTACCACTGCGGCGTTCTGGTCACGCTGTTGGTCTCTCTGCTGGTCGGCATTCTGATCGGCTGTTGGCAGGGCATGTGGATTGCCTATTTTGATATCCCTGCCTTCCTTGTGACGCTCTCCGGCGAGCTGGTCTTCCGCGGCCTGACGCAGGTCGTGCTGGACGGCGCGTCCATCGGCCCGTTCTCTGATACCTTCCGCGCCATCGCCTCCAGCTTCATCCCGGACATCTTCGGCGGAAGCGGCTTCCATCTGACGACGATGATCCTGGCTGTGCTGGCCTGCGCGGTGTATGTCTACCTGCAGCTGCACGGCCGTGCGGACAAACAGCGCCACGGCGTGCCGGTCCGCCCCATTACCGGCTTTATCATCAAGTGTGTCGTGATGTGCGTCGTCATCCTCTACCTCTCCTGGCAGATGGCCAGCTATAACGGCTATCCGACCGTCCTTATCATCATGCTGGTCCTGTGCCTGGTCTACAGCTTCATCTGCAGCCGCACGATCTTCGGCCGCGGCCTGTACGCCATCGGCGGTAACCGCAAGGCGGCCATGCTCTCCGGCGTCAAGGACCGGCTGTACTTCTTCCTGGCCTATGCCAACATGGGCCTCATGAGCGCTGTGGCCGCGCTGGTCTACGCTGCCCGCCTCAACGCGGCGACGCCCAAGGCCGGTGTCAACTTTGAGCTTGATGCCAATGACGAAGCAGCCGACCAGCGCGCC
>ENA-UALF01000832-UALF01000832.1-human-gut-metagenome-genome-assembly--contig:-NODE-832-length-13724-cov-5.036652_pt1 | contig 13724 bp, 9 predicted proteins | sample MGYA00243698_ERZ654464 | MGnify/ENA primary metagenome ERZ654464 (study PRJEB26926, sample SAMN06164595) | human gut metagenome | biome: ENVO:00009003; feature: ENVO:2100002; material: ENVO:00002003...
GAGATCGCTCAGTGTCTCGTGGGCTCGGAGATGTGTATAAGAGACAGATGCGGACGAGTATATGCCGGACTTCATGAAGCTGCTGGCAAGCGGCATCAAGAAGAATCAAGGCAAGGTCGTTAAGGCAGTCAAGACTCTGTCCGGCTCCATGAGAACCAACCTGAACACGCCCGTAGGAGACATGGGCGACAAGGTGAGGTCTGTGGTGAGCGGATTTGCTTCAACGATCACTGGCAGCACCAACAGAGTACGGTCTGCTGCAAGCGGACTGGCATCCGGCATCCGAACTGGGCTTATGAACGGTCTAGAAGGCATGTCCAGCGAGTTTAAGTCTGTCTGGAGTGACCTTGAAAAGATCACCAAAACATCGGTCAGCAGCATGAGCGATGAGGTGAAGCAGGGGTTCTCCGACATGAAGACCTCCATCGGAGACTTAAGCGACCAGACCAGTTCTCTGGGCAATGCGATCCACAGCCTCGGTGATACCTTCAACTCGGATTTCCTTAAGGGACTGGGCGAAGGTATCAGCAAGGTGGGCGATACGGTCAGCACGGTCACCGGAATCGTGGACAAGCTCGGCTCCATGAAGAGTACCTTCGGCAGCCTGGGCGAGACGCTCACGAACCTCGGCAATGCACTGGGAACGGATGGCGGCGGTGGTCTGCTGACAAAGATGGGGAGTTTCCTGTCGAAGATCGGCAACGCCGATGGCGGGCAGATCGTCTCAAACTTCGGAAACCTGATCTCCGGGCTGACCTCCAAGATGGGTGGTCTGGGACAAGGGATTACCGGTGTTATCTCGAAGCTGGGCAGCCTTGGTAGCAGCGGAACCGGCATCTTGTCGAACCTTGGCAGTGTAGCGACTGGTGTCCTCTCCAAGCTCGGCGGTGTCGGCAGCAGCCTGTCTGGGCTGCTCTCCGGCGTAGGCTCTACGCTGGGCGGTATCGCTGGCTCGGCCGGTTCTGCGATTGCTGGGCTGTTCGGTTCTGTTGGCACAACGGTGTCTGGTCTCGCAGCCGGTGCAGGCAGTGCATTGGCTGGTATCGCTTCTTCGGCTGGCGGTGTGCTTGCCTCGGCAGGTACAGCACTGGCTGGTCTTGCTGGCCCTGCTGGTATTGCGGTGGCCGCTGTTGGCGGTGTCGGCCTTGGGCTGACCGCTCTCTGGAAGAACTGCGATGGCTTCCGGGAGGGCGTGACCAACATCTGGAATAAGGTCACTTCTGTGTTCTCCAATGGTGTGACTGCCATTAAGAATGGCATCTCCAATGCGGCGTCTGCCATCGGCAACGTGGCATCCTCCATCTGGAGCGGCGTCAAGAACGTGGCTTCCTCGGCGGTGAACTGGGGAAAGGATGTGGTCAGCGGTATCGCTGGAGGCATCAAGAAAGGCGTGTCGTGGGTCGGCAATGCCGCCAAGAGCGTGGCAAACGGCATCCGCAGCTTCCTGCACTTTTCGGTGCCGGACGAAGGACCGCTGGCAGATGCCGACAACTATATGCCTGACTTCATGAAGCTGCTGATTGGCGGCATCAAGGACAGCGAGGGCGGTCTGCTGAAGCAGATCCGGTCTATGGCCTCTAAGGTTCAGCAGGGGATGGCGGGAATCTGCTCCTTCAGCCTGCCGGAGATCAATATTCCCCGGCTGAACACAAGCGGTTGGAATTTTCCGCAGGCTGCTCTGGCCGGCGGCGGAACGACAAAGAACACGAATCTGGGTGGCGTTCACATCACAGTGAACGGCTACAACGCCCGGAACGATAACGAACTGGCACAGATCGTGGCTGACAAGATCAATGAGATGATCGACCAGGACGATTCGGTCTATAAGTAAGAAGGTGATGCGTATGGGCTATTTGCCTGAGAAAAAGACAGTATCCCAGTTTGATCTGAAGGGCAGGTTTGCACGGCAGTATCTGTCCTTTGCCGGGAAGTCCAGCAAGGACTTCCTTTTATATTTGTCCGGACCCGGTGTGTACGATTCTCCGGCAGCGGATGTAGAAAGCACATCGGTCCCTGGCAGAAACGGAGACATCATCAGCGAGAATGCAAGGGCAGGTCGGCGGCGGTATCAAAATGTGGATATCAAGTATGAAGCGTTCTTCTTCAACGGTCTGCCTGCTAAGACCGCCGCAGTCAAGTCGTGGCTGCTGTCTCCGGTCGGCTACCAGAAATTGCAGGATACCTATGACCCGGATTTCTTCCGGATGGCAGTTTGCACCGAAGCGATGGAGTTCGATGTGACGGCGCAGAAAGCCGCCAAGATGGATCTGGTGTTCAATTGCAAGCCCCAGCGGTGGAGCGTGGAAGGACAGAGGACTGTGCGGCTGGAAAGTCGGAGCAACCTCATGAACCCCTTCGCATTCCCGGCACAGCCCATCTTCAAGGTCTACGGAGATTCGGGCGGTGTGTTGTATGTGGGCGATGAATCCATTACCATCCACAGCATCAAGGATTATGTCCTGCTGAACTGTGAGACGCACAATGCCTACAATGCGGGCGGCTTCTGCAATGAGACCATTCTCTCGGACGACTTCCCGGAATTGCCGGCTGGAAAGACACAGATCGCATGGACGGGCGGTATCACAGCGGTGGAGGTGACTCCGCGCTGGTGGACGCTGTGAGGAAGGAGGTGGAACGGGATGATCCCTTGCCTGTATGCATCCACGGAGGCAAAGTTCGACCACAACGACATCGGCAAGCTGGCAGATGCACAGTCCTGCATCGTGACGGAAAAACGAAACGGCAGCTTTGAGCTGGAGATGGTATACCCGGCAGATGGTATCCATGCGGAGCAGTTGGAAGAAGGAAACATCATCCTTGCAAAGCCATCCGACACAGGCAGACCGCAGCCGTTCCGTATCTACAAAATCGCAACGCCGATTGACGGCAGGCTGACGGTCAAAGCAAGACACATCTCGTATCAGCTCAACTTTATTACGGTCTCGCCCTTTGCCACGACCGGCTGCACCGGTGCACTGGCAGGGCTGGGAAACCACGCGGCATCCGAGTGCCCATTTGAGGTCTGGACGGATATCTCTTCCAGTGCTTCTTTCCGGCTCTCGGTGCCGTCCTCTTTTCGGAACTGCCTCGGCGGTATCGACGGCTCGGTGCTGGACACCTTTGGCGGAGAGTACGAGTGGGACCGATACACGGTCAAGCTCCATCATCACCGGGGCGCAGACCACGGTGTGCATATCGTTTACGGCAAAAACCTCATCGACTTCAAGATGGAGAAGAACATTGAGAGCGTCATCACGGGTGTACATCCGTACTGGCAGAATTCCGAAACCGGCGAGGTGACGGAGCTGCCGGAGAAGGTGGTACTGGTGGAGCAGCGGTCAGTTCCGTACCAGAAGATCACGGTGCTGGATTGCACCAGCGGTTTTCAGGATAAGCCTACCGATGAAATGCTTCGCTCCTTTGCGCAGGACTATTTGAAGAATACGAGCCTGACCGAGCCGCAGATGGATATCGACATCGACTTCATCCAGCTCTGGAATACCCCAGACTATGAGGATGTGGTGGAAGCGGAGCAGGTGAGCCTGTGCGATACCGTCCATGTGTTCATTTCCAAGCTCGGTATCGAGGTCAGCTCCAAGGTGACCGAAACGCAGTACGACTGTCTGCTGGAACGGTACGATGGCATTACGCTGTCGAACTCTACGGTCAGCAGCCGGAACTCGTCTCTGACTACAGCACTGAGCAATATCCGAAACACAGCCAATGAAGCCTATAACACGGCCCTCCGTGTGGAGACCAGCATGGGTGAGCAGATCGGCGGCATTTCCGTGTCGATGGTCTATGACGGTACCCTGCTGGCCGGTCTGTTCGGCCTGCATTATCAGAACGTGACCGAGGTGAACGGCGATACCGTGCGGTATGCCTTCAATGCCGGGTCACTGGCAAAGTCTACCTTTGCGTGGAAGAACAGCCTGGATGGGTTTTTCATCTCCACCGATGGCGGAAAGACATGGGGCTACGGCTGGGAGCAGGACGATTCCCCGGTCAAGACGGCGTTGCTGCTGGATAACACCCTGCAGGAGTTGGATGAACGCTATAAGAAAGCCGAAGAACTGACTGAAGAACTGCTCGAACAGTTGGATGAGCGGTATAAGACGGCATCCGCCTTGTCAGAAGAACTCATCAAAAGCCTGGAAGCACGATACGGTACGGCAGATAAGCTGTCCGAGGTGCTGCTTGCACAGTTGGATGAGCGATATAAGACGGCAACTGCCTTGTCAGAAGAACTCATCAAAAACCTAGACGAGCGGTACGGAACAGCGGATAAGCTGTCCGAAACGCTGCTGGCGAAACTGGATGAGCGGTATGCTCCGTCCATCTGTGCGCAGGAGTCAGCACCAAAGAATCCGAAAACGAATGCACTCTGGGTCGATACGACTGCCCTGCGGCTGAAGCTGTGGGACGGAGAGATTTGGCAGACGGTAGGCTATGAGCCGACATCGCCTGAACCTGACCCGGATACCACGACAGAGGGAGGAGGCGAAGAAGATGGCAAACAGGAAGGTGAAAGCAGCGGTACAGACAGCGGAGGAACCAGCGCAGGAGGCACTGGTGGCTAAGTCGTTCACGGTGTTTCAGGATGTGGAACTGTCATTCACAGAGAACCTGATCCCGACCCACATCCCGGTCAAGCAATATGACAACCAAGCCCGAAAGGTGAGGTGCAGGCTGTATCAAAATTCGCTGGAGTACAAGGTCAGCACGGACACCATTGTCAGCTACTCGGCGACCCGACCGGATGGTGCGGTGTTCCAGTATTCCAGTGAAACCCGCCCGGACCTTGTGTTCGTAGATGACGGTGCAGTTATCCTGACGGTCACATCTTTTATGAGTGAGGTGTACGGTCGATTCCCGATTGACATCTACCTTCTGTCCGATGAGGGAGATGTGATCGGTTCGTTCAGTCTGGTGCTGAATGTGGCTCGTGCGGCGGTCAAGAACGGCAAGATCGCCACGCTGACCTATAAGCAGGCGTTGGATGCAGCCGCCAAGGGCATTCTGGAGTTCCTCATCACCGATGACGGATACCTCGTGATGCGCTCGGACGATAAGCTGGGACTGGCGCAGGGGTCTGTGTCCAGCACCATCGATAAGGTGGCGAAGGACATCGCAGAGGGGCTGGTTACCTCGTCCATCGACATGGACGGGCATCTGGTGTTTACGACATGGGATGCGCTGGGACTTATCTTTGAGATGGACGATGAAGGTCACTTGATCGTGAGATACAATGAGGCGTAAGCCGGAAAGGAACTAGAATGGGAGAGTTTGTTGGCAAGCGAGTGGTACCGGACCATGTGGGTGTCTGGGACCAGAAGAAGACCTATGAGCCCTTGATGATCGTGCTGGATAGTGAAACGGGTGACAGCTATATCAGCCGTAAGGCCGTGCCTACCGGCATTTCGCTGTCGGATGAAAGCTACTGGTCGCTGTGTGCCCATTATTCCGCACAGATGCGGAAGCTGGAACAGGATGTAGACGTAGATGTTCAGCAGATGCACAGTGATGTTACGGCTGTCAAAAATGCCATGAGTCAGGAGTTTCAGGAGACCCATACGGCAATCAGCAAGGAACTGGATGATACGCACAAGGCGATCAGTCAGGAGCTGTCGGAAACAGAACAGCGTGTCAATGAGAATCTGGAACAGACCAGTTCGGAGTTGACCGGCAAGGTCGAACAGGCCAAGTCCGACCTGAACACCGGCCGGCAGGAACTGAAGGATGCCAAGGATACGCTGAACAAACGGATGGACAGCATTGCCGGGGGAAAGACCTCGGATGCGGAGATTCTGGATGCTCGCGTGGACAACCAGGGCACGACCCATGCCTCACTAGGCGAAGCAATGCGCTCTGCGGAAAAGACACGCGGTCAGTGGGATGATTGGCTTACCACAATCGTGTCCCAGCTTCTGGATGAGGCGACTGGTCGTGAAACAAAGGAACTGACCTTTGATTCCACGATTCGGACCTTCATCAATCTGAACGGCACGGTGGGTACGCTGGCGAATGAAAGCGACAGTCATTGGCACACCTCGGAGATGATCCCTGTTGTGGCAGGCCATGTGTATATTATCACCGCATCAAGTGGTTGGAAGAAATACTACTATGCATTCTATGACAGCAACGAGAATGTTCTCGCTGGTGAGATCGCGCCGGATAACAAGTCCGACAAAATCGAAAATCGAATCGTAATCGCGCCGGTTGGGGCAGTCAGTATGCGTATCACCTGGATTCAGGTTTCGAATTTTATGGGTAAGGTGGAGGAAGTGACTCGTTTCCTTTTCCCGACCAATGAGCTGAACGAGAAACCTGAATCCAGGATGGTCGCGGTGGAGACTGGTCTGGAAAAGGCGAAGGCCGATCTGATTGCAGCGGCAACCGGGGAGCAGAATACACTGCTTAGTGCCGCTGTTGTTGAGGGTGAGGCACTGGAGTTCACCTACACCGCAAACCGCTGCATCAATGAGAAGGCGGGTGAAGTCCATCCACTGGCATCCGAGAATACAGCGTTCCGTGTATCCGATCCGATTCCGGTTAACCCCGGTGAACTGTATGCATTTACGGTTTCCGGCGGCTGGAATAAGTATCTGTATGCTTTCTACGATGCGGATGACAAGGTGGTTGGCGGCTATCAAGAAAAGACGGATGGAGTTGCGGGTTATCGTGACCGTATTTCTCCAGTTCCGGCAACTGCCGCAACGGTGCGCATCGCGTGGGTGGAGAATAACCACTTCACAGGTGTAATCAAAAAAGTTACACGAATCAGTTATCCTTCGGCAGAACTGGTCGGCACAGCTGCGGAACAGGCAACGGAGCGAGATGGCAAAATCGCTGGTCTGGAAAGCTATCTTGCGGACAGGGTCGTTGATGGTAACTATGAGTACACGGTCGGAGAGAAGCTCAAAGTTACCGAGAACAATGGCATTGTGCTGAACCCCACCACGGGTGCAAAGGTAAAGGAGCCCTCCGGCAATACGAACTACCGAGTATCCGAACCGATTTCTGTTGAACCGTATACACCGTACTGTATCAGTGCTGCCGGAAAAGCCGGGTACGGTTTGTATGCATTTTATGATGAAAACGGTAATCGCATCGGCGGCGAAAACAACACGGGCAATACTGATCGCAAGATTGAGAATAAGGTTGTGACTTCTCCGGCACGAGCAGCTTCTATTCGGATTGCCTGCATCAACGGTATGCAGAGTTGCGGCATCCAGCCTATGACTCGTGGCTATTTTATCGGCATGAAACCTAAGTGGTTTGGTCGCACATGGGTGTGCCTTGGTGACAGCTTGACGGAACGCAATAGCCGTACCACGAAGCACTACTTCGACTATATCGCCGAAAAGACAGGCATTAAGACTGTGAACCTCGGTGTCAGTGGGACTGGTTATATGCGGCGGAAGGATATCAACCGAGCATTTTACCAGCGCGTCAGTGATATCCCGGAGGATGCCGATGTGATCACCATCTTTGGCAGCGGCAACGATCTCTCGTCTGACCAGACGCTGGGAACTGTCACGGATACGGGTACCGATACGATCTGTGGCTGTATCAACGCAACCATCGACGCCATCTACGAACGCATCCCTCTGGCTCGGCTGGGTATCGTGACCCCGACTCCGTGGGTCGGCAGTATGCCTTCTAAGACAACCTGCGGTATGGCGAAGTACTCGGAGGCAATCGTTGAGATCTGCAAACGGCGCAGCATCCCGTGCCTGGATCTGTACCACGAATCCAACCTGCGACCCGATGATGAAAATTTCCGCAAACTCGCATTCTCTAAGGACGGCGGCAATGGCGTGCATCCCGATGAAAAGGGGCACGAGATCATTGCTGCATCCTTCCAGAGCTTGCTGGAACGACTGATTCTGTGAAATGGAGTGATAAGTATGAATATGAACGATAATAAGAAGAAAAAATCGGGGGGGGTACTCCTGAAAGCTGATTTTCATCCTCCCCCTGCTTGCAAAAAAGACGTTGGTAAGCCTTTGAGCAAGCAGAAGGGAGAATGAAATCATGGGTGAATTCGTAGGTGGACGCATTGTGCCGAAGCATTGCGGCACATGGAATAAAAGAAGCAAGTACGAGATGCTCAGTATCGTGTATCAGCCGGAGACGGGCGATAGCTATATCAGCCGCAAGTCCGTCCCGGCGGGTACTGCTTTGAGCAGCGAGGAATACTGGGCAATCTGCTCGGAGTATTCTGCACAGGTCCGTAAGCTGGAGCAGGATGTTGATGCAGACGTTCAGCAGATGCATACTGACCTTACACAGACCAAGGCTGATATGAGCAGGGAGTTTTCGGAAACTCATACAGCTATGAGCAAAGAATTGACGGATACGCATACGGCTATCAGTCAGGAACTCTCAACTACCGAGCAGCGTATTGCCAAAAATCTTCAGGAAACGACCACTACCCTGACTGGACAGGTGACAACTGCAAGAAATGACCTTGCGGCTGGCCGAAAAGACTTGGAAACCACCAAGAATCAGCTTACAGCTCGGATGAACAGTATTGTCGGTGGTAATACCACTGATACTGAGATCCTTGATGCCCGTGTGGATGCAGATGGAAAAACCTATGCCAATCTGAGTGAGCGCTTGAAGGCAGTGGATGCCTATTATGCAGGGGCCGACGCTGAGACGGTGGATGGCACAGCTCACGGAAGTCTTGCAAAGTATATTCACGAAGAATGGCGCAACGATTATGACCTGATTCGAGGCGGAACCTTTTATAAAGGCCATGTGGATGTTAGTGGGCTGAATACCAGCGATGATATGTCGGGGCGTGTTGATCCCAATGGCGAAGGCTATTATCTGTTGATTCCGACCGGGAGCCTCCATGACGCCAGGTTGAATGTCCTCTTTTATGGGCTGCGCGGCAAGCCTGCCATTATGCGTGGCAATTGGGGTGGCATGGAGGGTGACTTCCATTATGCTGGACGACTGTCCATTGTTCCTGCCCAGCATTTCAAGGAGATGGATGACGGTGCTATTATGATGCTGACATCGATTTCCGCATGGAACCGCAGTTCTGCGAAGTATCTCTATATCAATCTGACCGAAGAAGAAGCGGCGAAAGCACAGGTTGTGGTTTGTGATACGGAAGGAACGCCGTGTATGAACTGCCTAACGGAACTTCTGAACCGAGTAGGTGCAGATAGAGACCGGAGGGCAGTCCAGAGAGAGGCGGCGATTCTGAGCAAGATCGAACAGGACAAGCAGACTGAATTGGAGCCGATTCGGACTGCGGTGGCAGAGAACAAGACCGCTATTGATAATCAGAACAAGGCTGTGGATGAGAAACTCGCTCAGTGGAACGAATCCGTGAAGGAATCCATTGAACAGGCTTTGCAGGTGCAGAACTCCAACTGGAGAGGGAAGACCATCAACTTTATCGGGGACTCCATCACTTATGGAGCGTATACCCCTGTGGGCGGTTCTTCTCCCAATAAGCGGGCTGAAAAGCGTTATTGTGAAATCGCCTGTGAGCGTTTGGGCGCAACCTGCCGAAACTATGGTGTGTCTGGCATCAGCATTTCCAGTACCTCGTACCAGTCTCCGACCGGCGCGATTTCTCTGCGATATTCGAGTATGGACGCTGCGGCAGACATGGTCGTGATCGCAGGAGGCACCAATGACTACGGCACAGGCGTTGCGCTCGGAACAATTGCTGACACCACAGATGTATCGTTCTATGGAGCCCTTCATGTACTGTGTAGTGGGCTTTGCGAGAAGTATCCCGGCAAGCGCATCGTTTTCCTGACACCGTTCCATCGTTCCAGTGAGGCTGCTAACAAGGTGGGTGCTACACTGGCTCAGTACAAACAGGCTATCTACGATGTGGCACGAGATGAGTTCGGCTTTGCGGTGCTGGATGGCTGGACTGTTGGTCTGAGTCCGAAAAACGCCAAGGTGAAAGCAGAGTATATCGTTGACGGTGTGCATCCGAACCCCATCGGACATGAACTGATCGGAGCCAGTCTTGCTCGTATGCTGAACGCCATTTAATACCCCACAGCTCTACGGCTGTGTTAATATAGATCACCATTACACAGGGACGGCGAAAACCGTCCCATTCTTTATGCCCGGAAACGGGCAGGAAAGGCAAGGTACAAATATGCAAAATGTAATCGACAAGCTCCAGTTTGCTTTTGCGGCACTGGGCGGTTTTCTCGGCTGGTTCTTCGGAGGCTTTGATGGCTTCCTCTACGCACTCATCGTCTTTGTGGTGACCGACTACTTCACCGGCATCCTTGCGGCGGGTATCCGCAAGGAACTGTCCAGCGAGGTGGGCTTTAAGGGCATTGCTAAGAAGGTGTGCATCTTCTTGCTGGTAGGTATGGCGAATGTGATCGATACGCAGGTGCTTCAGAACGGCGCAGCGATTCGCACCGCCGTGATCTTCTTCTACCTGTCCAATGAAGGTCTGTCCATTCTTGAAAATTCTGCTGTGATCGGTATTCCCATCCCCGAAAAGCTGAAGGATATGCTGATCCAGCTGACCAACGAGAAGCACGTCCCGGAGAAAAATGACGAAAAAGAAGGGTAACTATACAACTTTTCGCCATTTTCATTGTGCTTTATGAGAGGAAAATTTGGAGAACTGGGTACCAAATGCTGAATTTCAGTAAGCATAATGAGAGAAGTTTTCTGAAAAGTACCTCCCCAAAGCCAAAAAATCGTGCGCTTTATGAAGGAGTCTATTGGGAGAGGGCAACCTCTCCTTCAATTTTGATGGAGGAACGACTATGAACGAATATCCTGCAAAGCTGAACACCGGCTATTATCGTGTTCGGACCGATTGGAACGATGACGCATCCCAGCTCGGTGCATATAAGCTGCTGGCGAATGCAAAGGCGAAGTGTGACGAGAACCCCGGCAGCTATGTTTTTGCCGAGGACGGCACCGTGATCTACCCGGCGGATGAGCCTACGACCCGTGAGGAGAACGTTGAGGAGAAGCCTGTAACGGATATCCCGGAAGAGGACAAGCCCAGCGACGATGCACCCGGCGATGGCGAAGAGGACTTCCCGTCCGCAGAGCCACAGCCGGATGCCGTTGCTTTCGGTAAGCTGAAGACCCTGATGAACATCCGCAAGGAACCCAGTCTCGAAGCAGAGGTCGTGACTGTGTACCCGATGAACACCATCGTGGAGGTGCTGGAGGTCTGCGACAACTGGCTGAAGATCAAGTGCCCGGAGGCGGAGGACGGCATTGCCTATGTGCTGAACGAGGATGATGCCTATGTCTTTGTCGGCAGAGATGTGTACGAAGTCGTAGCAGGGGACAACCTGTGGCGCATCGCAGAGCGTAAGCTCGGCAGCGGTACCCACTACACGGACATCCGTGAGCTGAACGGCCTGACTTCCAATGCCATCCGAATCGGCATGAAGCTGCTTCTGCCCTGACCAAAAACCAAATCAACACAGTCTGGCCCGGAGCAATCCGGGCTTTTTTCTATTGGGAGGAATCTTCTATGGCATACACTAACAGTCCCTTAGTGGTTTATACGAACCTCAGCCCGAACCATTCTGGGCAGCGGACACACAGCATCGACCGCATCACCCCGCACTGTGTGGTGGGGCAGTTGTCTGCGGAAAGTATCTGTGGCTGCTTCATCAGCCCGAGTCGTCAGGCAAGTTGTAACTACGGCATCGGCAAGGACGGCCGTGTGTCGCTCTGTGTCGAAGAAAAGAACCGGAGCTGGTGCTCTTCCAGTGCAGCAAACGATCAGCGGGCTATCACTATCGAGTGCGCCAGTGACTTGACCCACCCATACGCCATGAACAGTGCCGTCTACACTTCGCTTATCAAGCTCTGTACCGACATCTGCAAGCGGAACGGTAAGACCAAGCTGCTCTGGCTGGGGGACAAGAACAAGACGCTGAACTATGCGCCGGCATCGGATGAGATGGTTCTGACCGTCCACCGCTGGTATGCGAACAAAGCCTGCCCCGGCGACTGGCTGTACAGCCGCCTCAGTGATCTGGCGGCCAAGGTAACGGCGGCACTGGGCACTCCTGTTGCGTCCACTGGCTTGCAGGCAGCTTCTTTGAAGGATATGGAGTCCGCAGAGGTTGTGACAAAGGTGGCCACGCTGTTTACCGCAAGCCAGAAGCAGTCCGGCATCCTTGCCAGCGTGTCCATGGCGCAGTTCATTCTGGAATCCGGCTACGGCAAGTCCGAGCTGCCACAGAATGCCAATAACTGCTTTGGCATGAAATCCTCGCTGTCGGGGAACAGCTGGGCTGGCTCTGCGTGGGATGGGCATTCCGTCTACACCATGCAGACCGGAGAGCAGAACACGGATGGCAGCTATGTGACCGTCACGGCCGACTTCCGCAAGTACGGCTCCATTGAGGACTCCATTGCAGATCACTCCGCTTATTTGCTGGGTGCCATGAACGGCAGCAAGAAGCGGTACGAGGGACTGGCAGGCTGCACGGACTATAAGAAAGCGGTGCAGATCATCAAGGATGGCGGTTATGCGACGAGCCTTGACTATATGCAGAACCTCTGCCGGGTCATTGAGCAGTGGAACCTGACCCAGTTCGATGTGGCAGCATCTGTTACGCCTGTCACACCCGCCGCGACCCTGTACCGTGTGCGCAAGAACTGGTCGGATACTGCATCTCAGAAGGGAGCTTTCCGTGACCTGAGCAACGCCAAGGCGTGTGCTGACAAGAATCCCGGCTACTCGGTGTTCGATGAGAACGGCAAGGCGGTCTATCCCACCAGCACGGCATTTCAGCCCTACACGGTCCGGGTGTCTATCTCTGACCTGCGCATCCGCAAAGGCCCCGGCACGAACTATGGCTCCCGTGGTTTTACTGGCAAGGGTGTGTTCACCATTGTTGCGGAGGCAACAGGTAAGGGTGCATCCAAGTGGGGATTGCTGAAGTCCTTTGCCGGCAAGCGTAACGGCTGGATCAGCCTCGATTACGTCAAGAAGGTCTAATATCACCTCGTTGCGATGACACAAAAGCACTCTCTGGCACATAGACCGGGCTGATTCAAACGCCGCACTCCGGGCTTCCCAAATCCAACCGGGAAGCCCTTTACATTTGTCATATATGCTGCAATTCAGGCGTTCTGTCAGGCAGATAGTTTGTCGGTAATATGCCGATTTATCTGGGCGACAGAACTTGCTATTCAGCCATACATGCGGCATTATACGACTACCCCAAGGAGGATGACGCAATGGAAATTGTAGTGAAACAGAAAAGGGCGGCGGCCTATTGCAGAGTCAGCACCGGCATGGAGTGTCAGGAAGGTTCCTATGAGATTCAGAAAAGCTACTTCACAGAGCTGCTCTCCAATAACCCCGATGAGGAACTCGTAAAGGTCTATGCGGATGAAGGCAGCGGACGCAGTACGCAGGGTCGGCCGGAATTCCGACAGATGATTCAAGATTGCATGGATGGCAAAATCGACATCATCTATACCAAGTCCATCTCCCGTTTCTCCCGAAATATGCTTGACTGTGTGACCGTGGTGCGTAGGCTGAAAGAGCTGGGCATCCCGGTCATTTTTGAAAAAGAGGGCATTAACACGATGAATGGCCAGAGCGAGCTGTTCTTCCACATCCTTGCCATCATTGCCGAGGAGGAGTCCAAGAGCATCGGTGAGAATGTTCGAGCAGGCATCGCCTATCTCCATGACCAGGGCATTCCGACCGGCCGTGTGACCTACGGCTTTCG
>ENA-UALF01000837-UALF01000837.1-human-gut-metagenome-genome-assembly--contig:-NODE-837-length-13679-cov-5.752789_pt1 | contig 13679 bp, 7 predicted proteins | sample MGYA00243698_ERZ654464 | MGnify/ENA primary metagenome ERZ654464 (study PRJEB26926, sample SAMN06164595) | human gut metagenome | biome: ENVO:00009003; feature: ENVO:2100002; material: ENVO:00002003...
GGAGATGTGTATAAGAGACAGGGTCATGGCGGCTCAGGGCCGCAAAGCCGGCAAGGCATCCATCTGAGGTACGGCTGCCCCACCAACTCCACTTGTAACTGCGGCTGCCGAAGCTATTATCCCACCCGCCGTCAGGCAGCATAAAGTTGAGGTGCTCCCGCGTGGTGCGCAGCACAGCGCGGCCTACCTCCTCATCCCCGGTCAGTTCAGCGTACAGAATCAGAGCAGGCAGTGATTCCTCCGCGTTATACCCAAGGTCCACCGGGCGGCAGTTCTTGGGCGTTACGGCTGTCATAGGGTGTCCCTCGCCGTACAGCAGACCGTCCGCCGTGATGTGTGTCACGGCAAAGTCCGCCAGTTGCTTTGCCTTGGCTGCGAACGGCTCCCCACCTAAAAGGCGCGCGGCCAGCGCCATTGTGTAGGCGCAAGTGATGGGATAGTTGACATTGCCGCCAATTCTTTCAATATTTTGGCAGAGATACTCCGCCATCTCGGAAAAGCGGGCTGTCCATGCATCGCGGTCGGCAGCGGGCAGCTTGTCCCCGTACCAGAGCAGCGTTTCCCCCAAGGCATTTGCGTAAAATACCGTGATGCCGTTCCAATTACTGTTCGTGTCATTGTTCATGCTGCCGTCGGGGCGGCGCATATTGGCCGACCATGCGAACAGCTTTTCCGCCGCATGCAGACAGCGCTCATCGCCGTCGGTCTGCCATTGGGTCACCAGCGGCAAAATCGCATCGGCACTGCGGCCATGTACCCGCATACAGGCCGGACAGAGCAGCCCGCCGTCCAGCCGGGTATCGCCTGTGTCATGCAGCTGATATTTGAGCATCGCGTCGCACCAGCGGCGCAGCAGAGCTTTGTGCATGGTTCAGTCCTCCGGATCAATACGAATCGTGCGGCCATCCGCGCAGGAGATCTCGATTGCATTGCCTTTGCGCGTAGCAAAAGGCTTGACTGCGAAACCGCCGTGTTCATCGGCATCCGCCGGGCGGGCGTAGAAAGCGTCCACCAAAATATGCGTACCGGGCTGCAAGGTGGCTTTCAAATAGGGCACAGCGCAGAGGTTTGCCATCAAGTTCGTGTTGGGGAAAGTGCGCACAAACTCGGTCTGTGCGCCGCCCAGCAGACTGACCGCCGCCGTGCAGCCCCACGGCAGAAACACAGCCTTGCCGCCTCTGACATCCTCGACCCACTGCAGCAGCACCTTGCCGTCCTCGGCTCCGACGCGACGGGTGAACGGCTCCTCGACAGACAGGGCAAAACCGCCGTCGGCAATATCTACGGGCGAAGTCGTCACGATTTTATGCACACGCACATGCCAGCTGCCGCCGCAGGGCACGACCCAACTCTGCGCCGTGGTGCCGGGCAGCAGGGTATAAGCGGCATAGGTGTAAGCGTCCGTCACGGCAAAGTTGTCCGTGCCGTAACGCATACGATAGAAGTTCATCCCTGCCGGGCTGGCAGCCAATGTGTTGTCGAACGCGCCGTCCTCCAGATCGGTGCCGCGCCCAACGCTGAAGCCAAAGCGGTTGGAGTAGACAAACTTTTCATACTTGGCGCTGATGGCCCCGTGGTTCATGCAGTGCTGCCCCACCGGGAACACCGTGATATGCCCGCCGTCGTGGCAGACGAGCATATGCGGTTTGTCCTGTCGCTGCTGTGCCGGGTGCGGAACCGTTGCATCAGGCGCAGTCCAGAACGGATGATCGGCAGGCAGCGCCAAAAACAGGAATGCCTTAAAGGCCCAGTAGGGGCTGCCGGGGGCGTTGTACCGCTCGCTCATGAGCAGGTTCGGGTATTGGTAGCCGATGGTCAGCACGCCCGCCGCGTCGGTGATGGGGTATTGGAACCAATGGTGCAGGTTATGCAACACGGTATGACGCACCGCGCCCCATGGGATAGTTTCATTCTGCGCCCCTGCAAACGCATACGCCGCAAAGAATGCCGCGTGGGCGAAGCGGTAGGTCAGGCTGCGGCCAAACGGAATCTCCGCGCCGTCATCGGAAAACCACTGGATGAAATCCCCGGCAAATTCGCCGCTGCGGGTCTTGAGTTTGGTCGCGTAGCCATCGGCATCCAGCGGGGAGAGCGCCGACCAGATGAGCGAGTAAAAGTGCATGGCAAAGGGAATATAGTAGTCCAGCTGACCGGGGTTGCCGTCAAAATACCAGCCGCCGCCGGTATAGCAATGCTCGACAACGCCAAAATCATCCTTCAGTTGGTCGGTATCATAGGGCAGACCCAGCCGTGCAAAGGTCATATTCGTTAAGATGCGGAAAAAACGCCAGTTGTTGGGGTGGATGCGGTGGGCATTCATCTGATTGAGCCAGCGGTAGACGTTCTGCTTCTGGGCGTCGGTCAGCGGTGTCCAAAGCATATCCGGGGCAAGGCAGAGCGCCAGATCCAGCGCGGCAGTCTCGACCATCTTCTGGTCATAGTCGAAGATATCCCCCCAGTATTCGGGATGGCTTGGGTCGGTACCATGGATAAGACCCATGCGGTAGAGGTCGACCCATGCCGCGATTTCTGCCTGCTGTTCAGCAGGCAGGGTAGTGTTATCGCCGCCAAACAGCGGGCCAAGCCCCCATAAGATACGCGCCCAGCCCTCCATGCGGGCGTCCTTTTCACCATAGTGCGCAGCTGTGTTGCCGACCTTGAGCAGGGCGTCCCCCGGTGAGTAAAAAGATTTGAGCGGACGAATCAAATCCAGCAGCGCCGTGACTGCGTCCTGTCGGGTCTGCATAGGGTTAGCGGCTAAAGCCGATGCAAAAACATCCATAATAGCAATCCTTTCCTCTGCAATAAAAGGCGGGGCTTCCGCCTCGCCTTTTGGTTTTACCAAAAACATTTATCCCCGCCCAGCAGGCGCAACAGGGTCTCATAGAAGAAATAGTCGCCCCAGATGACGCAGGTTGCGCCGGTGTCGCGGTGGTAGATGGCGTCGGTCAGCACACCCACGCGGTCGGGGTCATGCAGAAAATAATGGTCGTAGAGGCTGCGCACAATGGTCCGGGCGGCGGCGCGGTCTCGCGCGGCCTCGGCGTCGTCCACATACTGTGCCAGCTCCAGCAGTCCGCAGGTAAAAATCGACGCAGCGGAGCTGTCCCGGAGGTCGGGGATGTGGTCGTTAAAGGTGAAATCCCAGTAGGGGACAAAGTCAGCGGGCAGGTTCTGCAAAAACACCTCGGCGGCCTTGCGGCTCACTTCCAAAAAGCGCGGTTCTTTTGTGTAGGTATAGGCCAGCGCAAACCCGGTCACGACCCATGCCTGTCCGCGCGCCCAAGTTGTGTTATCGTGGAAGCCCTGATGCGTGCGCCCTTCAACAGCCTTACCTGTGGCGGGATCCATCAGATAGGTGTGGAACGAGGAGTAATCCTCCCGCACGAGATAGTCTGCGCAGGTATGGGCATGGGCGGTGGCAATGTCCGCATAGCGGGCGTTCCCGGTCGTCTCGCCGGCCCAGAACAGCAGCGGCAGGTTCAGCATCGTATCCACGATGATTTTCACATAGGGTGTGCCGACATTGAACTCGCCCCACGCTTGAATGTAGCGGCCTTTCTCGTTGTAGCGCTCACACAGCATATCGGCAGCGCGCAGGGCCAGCGCTCTGGCCTCCTCATCCCCCGTCAGCTTGTACAAAGCAACTGCGGACAAGGTGTACAAAAAGCCCAGATCGTGGCTGATGCCGATGCGGTTATCCAGCCGTGCCTTGAACGATGCCAGGTAGTCGTCCTTGTATTGCAGGAACGCAGCGCCTCCGGTGCGCTTGGCGGCCAAGCACATCATACCGGGGAGGAAAGAGGAAGTCCAGATGTTGTTTTCCTCCGGCGTGTAGCGCAGCCCCTCGGCGGGCAGGGTACTGACATGCGGGTAGCGGCGGGTGTACAGCGGCGCGGCACGCCGCAGCTTTTCCTCGATTTCCGCGCACATCTGTAAATACAGCGCATCATCCTGCGGCGCAGTGAAACGTTCGGACATACTTTTTCTCCTTTACTCCTTGACTGCGCCGACCATGACGCCGGCGGCAAAGTATTTCTGCAGGAACGGATAGATGCAGAGGATCGGCACCGTTGCGACCATGATGGTGGCATACTTGACAGTGGCGGCCACAGATTCCACATCGCCGACGCTGGTGCCGCCCGTCATGTTGGAGGTGCTGTTCTGCAGTAAGATCTCGCGCAGGACGAGCTGCAGGGGGTACATCTCGCGGTCACGCAGGATAGCAGACGCCCAGAACCAGCCGTTCCACACACCGACACCATAATACAGCACCATAACAGCCAGAATTGCCTTGGACAACGGCAGCACAATGGAGAACAGCACCTTCAGATGGCTTGCGCCGTCGATGCGGGCGGCCTCAATCAAGGATTCCGGAATAGAAGCAAACGAGGTTTTCAGAATAATCAGATTGTACACGCTAATCATGAACGGCAGGATCAAGCCCCACAGGCTGCCAGTCAGGTGCAGGCTCTTCATATTCAAGTAGGTGGGTATCATGCCGCCGGAGAAGAACATCGTAAAGGTAATGAGCAGCATGATGGGCTTCTGGAACATGACATTGCGGCGGGAGAGAAAGTACGCACCCAGCGAGGTCAGCGTGATCTGCAAAATCAAACTCATGACAAGCACGAACATCGTATTCAGGTAGCCGCGCGCTATCATCGGGTTTTTGAACACCATTTCATACGCGCCGGCGCTGAACCCCTGCGGCCACAGCAGAATGCCGGTGTGGCGCATAAGTTGGTTGCTGTTGGAGAAAGACGCAAACAACACATACAGCATCGGGTACAGGCAGGCAGCGGCCACCAGTGCCAGGAAAATATAGTTGATGACGGAGAATATCTTTTCGCCGGTAGACATTTTGATCTTCGTGGTTTTTGTTTTCTGCATGGTGGATCCCCCTTACCAAAGGCTCGTGTCGGCCAGCTTTTTACTGAGCTTGTTCGCCAGCACCAGTAAAATCAAGTTGATGACACTGTTGAACAGGCCGATGGCCGTAGAGTAGCTCCAGCCCTGTTCCAGCAGACCGACGCGGTAAACATAGGACGAGATAATATCCGCCGTGTCGTAGGTGGAGGGGTTGTAGAGCAGGATGGTCTTTTCGTAGCCGATGCTCATCAGGCTGCCAATGCGCAGGATCAGCATTGTGATGATGGTGGGCATGATGCCCGGCAGTGTGACATGCAAAAGCTTCTGGAAGCGACCCGCGCCGTCGATGGAAGCGGCATCATACAGCTGGGCATCCACGCCGGACAAAGCCGACAGATAAATAATGGAGCCCCAGCCAACCTGCTGCCAGATGTCGGACAGCACATAGATGGTGCGATAGAGTGCCGGGTTCTGCAAAAGCGGGCTGCGTTCACCGCCGAAAAAGACAATGATGTCATTGAACAGACCGCTTGTCATCGAGAAGTCGGTAATCATGCCGACGACGACAATCAGCGAGATGAAGTGGGGCAGATAGGTCAGCGTCTGAACGCTCTTTTTAAAACCCTTATGATGGACTTCGTTGATAAGCAGCGCCAGAATAATGGGCGCTGGGAAGCCGAACAGCAGCAGCTCAAAGCTCAGCAGCAGCGTGTTGCGGACAAGACGCCCAAAGAACGGGCTTGTGAAAAAGCGGGTAAAATTGTCCAAGCCGACCCACGGGCTACCGAGAAATCCCAGTGCAGGCTTGTAGTTTTTGAATGCGATCAGCGCACCGTACATCGGCTTATACTGGAACAGAATAAAATACACCAGCACGGGGATGATAATGATGTATAGCTCCCAGTTGCGTTGCCAGTCCCGGCGGGCGCGGAACGCAAAGCCGTTGCGGTTGACCGGCTTGGTCGTTTTTTCCGTCTTGTTGGCGGTAGGTGTTTTCATAAGAATTTCTCCCTTTGAGAAAAAAGTGGGACGGGCCAGCTGCCCGTCCCATGTTATGGCTGCCGAAACAGGGTGTTATCAGCGCTTGTTGTAGCGTTCCAGAGCAGCGTCCTGAATCTCGATGGCGCGCTGCAGACCCAGGCTGTTCAGCGTCTCAACATACTGGTCGAAGTTATCCAGGCTCTCGGTACCCAGGATGAACTTGTTGGTCATCTCATCGCGGTAGGTCTCGACCTCGTTCATGATGGTGGAGTACTCCTCACTCTCCTCGGCCGTAGGGGTAACATTGGGCATGGCATATTGGGCAGCAGTCGCCACAGCCCAAGTCTCATTGGACTTCTTCTGACCATCCAGAGTGTAATACTGCTTCAGATATCTGAGATCCTGCACGAAAGGACCGTTGTAGTTGCCGCGGAGGTAATGGGTCATAACCGTACCGGGAGCCATGCCATCGGAGTTGTTCAGGATCAGGTCTGTGTAAACAGGCTCACCATTGACCATCTCGTAGGAAACACCCTCCGTACCGAAGTTATAGTACATATGACCTTCGTCGCTGTAAGCCCAGTCCAGCAGGCGGGCAGCAGCCTCAACATCCTTGCAGGAGGTGGTGATAGCGACCATGCCCTGGTTGGGACAGGCGCTGTCAATCTGCCCCATCTTGACGATAGTATTCTTATCACGGGAGGGATAGGGGCAGGGCTGCAGGTTGAACTTGGGTTCGATTTCGACACCGGCATTGCTCCAGACACCCATGCGGGAACCTGCCCAGCCGAAGGACGCACCGGCATTGCCGTTACTCATCTTGGCGCTGACCGTCTCGTAGCTGGAAGTCATCATGTCGGGGTCCAGCAGACCCTCGGCATACCAGTCGTGCATGGTCTGCAGGTACTCTTTGTAGTTTTGCTCGGCTGCGCCGTAGTGGGACTTTCCATCCTCGCCTACATAAAAACCGCGTTTCGTGTCATAAGCATAAGCAAAGGGGTTGTTGTCGGTCAGGGCACCCATCGTCCATTCATAGCAGAACGGAGCGGTTGCGCCCTTTTCTTCCTTAAAGGCAGTCAGCACGGTGTGCCACTCGTCAATAGTGGTGGGGATTTCCAAGCCGAGCTCATCAAGCCAGTCCTGCCGGATGAACAGTCCCTCCGTGACACGCAGTTCCTCATTGCCGCGGATGAACGGGAACGCATAGTAGTTGCCGTCATCGGTACGGCATTGGCGGGCAATTTCGGGGTTGGCGTCGAGATAGGCTTTCAAGTTTGGGCAGTACTGGTTGATGATGTCATTCAGCGAGACGATAACACCGTCGGAGATTGCCTTTTCCGGACCGCCGGGGTAGTTCTGCCAGTGATATTCCATAACATCAGGCAGGTCACCGTCGGCCACCAGCAGGTTGAACTGCTCGTTCTCGCCGCCTGTTGGCGGATGCAGGAAAGTGATGTCCACGCCGGTGTTCTCCATCAGACCTTTGCCAAAGGGGCTTTCGCCCATGTCCTTATAATAGGAGCCGATGTTCTCGTTCAGGTTACACCAGTAGGTGATGCTATGACCTGCGGCCATAGGGTAGGTGAACTCACCTGCGTTGCCGCTCTCCGCAGCGGTAGAGGCGCTGCTGGCGGTCGCGGTGGATGCCGTGCTTTCGGTGCTGCCGCCGCAGCCTGCCAGCATTGTGGCGGACAGGGCTGCCGCAGCGGCCAGCGCGGTGGCCTGCTTGATTTTTTTCATGTTGGGGTTCCTCCTTCTTCTTTGTGTTTGTGGTCGTTTTCTCTTATTGAACGAGGCCCGGCTGCCGAGGTTTTGTGGCGCTGAATGGATTTGATTTTCGGTGGCCGGTGTTCGTTCCGTGCTTAGAGCCTATCACACCGCCGCCAGCAAAACCAGAATAAAAAGCCCCAAAAAATAGGCAAAACCTCAAATTAAAGATGCGAATTTTCAAAAATACATAGGCAATTTCTAAAACGGCAAAATTTATGCACAAAATGCACAGGTCTATTTTTGTGCATCTTGTATAAGTGCCATGTGCAAAAGCAAAAGCCGGACTGCGACAGTCCGGCTTTTGCTTTTGGGGGTTACTCCTCGCTGTGTGCAGCCTTGTACTGCCCGGGCGTCATGCCGGTAACCTTTTTGAACACGCGGATCAGCGAGCCGCTGTCCCGGTAGCCGGTCTGCTCGGCAATTTTTGCCACCGAAAGCCCCTGCGTCAACAGCTGTTTGGCTGCTTCAACGCGGACATTACTGATGTAGGCCAGCAACGCCACCCCGGTCTCTTTCTTGAACTGCGCGGACAAGTAGGTGGGCGTCATGTCAAAGTGCTGCCCCACCTGGGAGATATTCAGGTCCGGGTCAGCATAGTTTTCCCTGATGTACTGCTCCACCCGGTCGCAGAGGGCGCGGGTCGTACTGGTGCTGCCCTTCAGCAGCCGCACACGGCCACAGAGCGTAGCGGAAATTTTAATCAAATGTGCCTGCAATTCCTCGGGACTGCCCGCATCCCCGGGCGAGAAGCGGATGTCCTTCTGGTCGTCCAGCCCGGCCATAGCTGCGCCCTTGATCAGGGCCGCCGTAATGTCATAGGCAAGGCAGCGTGCCACATTGGGGTCCTGTACCGCACCGTCCAGCGGGAACGCCTGCCGGATAAGGGCGGCGGTGTTTTCCTCGCTGCCCAAGGAAATCAAATCCATGAGCTTGCGCTCGGTCTCCAAAGGGAATGTGTAGGCCGTGCGGGCATCATGGATGCCACGGTAGGCCACTGGCTCGCCGTCATTCCTCAGGTAACTCAGCGCTTCCAGCGCCTCTTGATAGGCTGCGCGGATGTCCGCCGCCCCGGCGTGGGTCTCGCCCACGGCCGCCCCCGGGTTCACACAGAAGTGGGCACGAATCTGCTGCTGTGTCTCACGGATGTCCGCCAGCAGCTGCTCGTCCTGTGCGAGGGTGTTTTCCTGCATGCCCACGATGGCCACGCAGGTCTCACCCAGGGCGGTCAGTTCCAGTGCAAAGTGCGGCTCGGCAATTTCCTGGAAAATGTTCATAATAGCGATCTGCAGCGCCGCAAAGAGCGAGCCATCCCCCTCCGGTGCGCTGTCGGCCATCGGATTTTTAAAGACGACCACCGTATAAAACAGCGCGTCAAACCGGATGCCGCCGCGCTCGACAGTCTCTTGGCTGAGACCCATCGGGCTTTCCAACAGGGATTTTAAATAGTAGCGCCGCAGGGTCTGCTGGCTTTTCCACAGCTCATGCTGTTGGTCGCTGCGCTCGCGGCGGCTCTTTTGGGAGTAGTATTCCAGCCGTTCAAACTCGTTTTTCTCGATCAGATCGGGAGCCTCGTCTGTGCCGTCATAGGGGCTGACCAACGCGCCCAGCGGCTGATAATTTTTCTTTGTCAGCCCAGCAGACAGCCACAACCCTAACATCATACAGAGCACCATGCCGCCCCAGGTGAACAGCTGAGTCATGCGGGTGTTTTTCATCAGCAGCTTATTGGAAATGTTCAGCACATACTTCCAATCCGTCACGCTGCTGGCACGGGTCAGGTAGGCTTGCTGACCGCCCGATCCAAAGGCAAACGAACCGTCGGCCGCTGCCTGCACAATGTCCATAGCGGGCGGGTCACCCGCTGCCGTTTTGCAGATGGCTGTGCCGTCCGCAGCTAAGACATAGAAATCCAGCTCCGGGTCCCAGCAGAACTGCTGCAACCGCTTGACGAACAGATCTTTTTTCACCGTCACCACAACGGTAGCGTCGGCGTAGGACAGCCCGCTCGTCAGTGCAGAGCGGATAAAGAGGAAGTCCGTGCCGCCTTCGTTCTCCACCTGAACCATCTCCCACCGGGGGTGACACTCGTGCAGAAGCTCGCGCCATGCATCCTCGCTCATGCTGCTGTTTTTGAACCGGGACAGATAAAATAGATGCTGGTCAAGGTAGCCCCGGCTGGAAATCACGCTGTCCAGATTGTTCAGACTGACCCACACATTGCTAACATTCGGGTGCCCGGTCTCAATCGTTAAAAGCGCACTCTGGGTGTTGACCAATGCCAGTTGATCATAACCGTCCAGCGGCTTCTTGGTCGTGACCATTCGCTGCACGGTCTGGTCCTGCATTGTGCGGGAAAGCGTCTGCTCGATCTCAGTCAGGTAGCTGTCCAGGTCGATGCGGGCCTGATCCAGCGCCGAACCATAGATCCGCTTGGACTCCGCCGTAATAATACCGGCGGAGTAATTATATAAAAGCAAACAGAGCAGCAGCGGCACGATCAGTACAAGGATGTAGGATAAAAACCAACCGCCGCGCACACTTTTCTGCCTTGGAAGTTTTATGCTGTCAAGTTTCATAAGGCCGCAGCCTCCCTCCCACTTCGCCTTGCAGTTCTCATTTTTTCAATATAACAGCGCCCAGTTCCATGCCGCTCTGGCCAAAATAAAACCGCAGGAAGAACTCGTCTCCTGTGTTCAACGCGGGCAAGCTGACGGTAAAATCGCACCAGTCTGTCTGAGCGCCGGTGATGGTCATAGTTTTCAGGAACGCACGGCCTGCGAACACCGATACCGGGATTTGGGCCAGTGGGCTGTTGCCCGGCATGGCACGGCAGCGCAGGTGCAAGGTGTAGCTGCCGCCCTCGGCTGCTGTCACGCGGAACGCCGTCGTGCGGCGGTAGCCGTTGTCGATGGCGGCAATGTCGATGGCTGTGCCATCGCGCAGCGTCAAGGGAAAACCGTTTTGTGCCGCCTGCTGCATATCCTGCTCGGCCATTGCCTCCAGCTGGTCATCCAGTACACTCGTGTGGCCGATACTGCGGCGGAAAGCGGGTGTTTGCAGCAAAAAGCGACAGATGTTCGCCGCGCTGCGCTGCAATTCACCTCGGGTCAGGCGGCCTTCATTCAATGCGGCTGCCAGATCGTCCCCACCGGAGTTATGCTCCGGGTCGGTCACGACCATAAAAACATCATTCTGGGCGCGTACCATGGCGGCCACATGCTTGGTGCTGCCAGCGTCTCCGCGGTCGTTGCCCTCGGCCCACCAGTCACTCATCACAAGACCGGTGTAACCCCACTGACCACGAAGAATCGTCGTGACAAGGTCATAATTGCTTGCCGTCCAGTAGCCGTTCAGCGGGTTATAGGATGTCATAATTGAGCGAGCACGCCCCTCCTTGACAGCGATTTCAAAACCGCGCAGGTAGATTTCCCGCAAAGCGCGTTCCGAAATGACCGACTCCACAAAGTGGCGGCGATGCTCCTGATTGTTGGCGGCAAAGTGCTTGATCGTCCCGGTCACGCCCCAGCGGTGCAGCCCACGCAGCTGGGCGCAGGCCATCTTTCCGGTCAAAAGCGGATCCTCGGAGAAATACTCGAAATTGCGGCCATTCAGCGGATGGCGGTGGATGTTGATGCCGGGGCCCAACAGCGTGTCCACATGGTTTTTGCGCAGTTCCAGCCCTTCCATCGAGTAGAGTTCCTCACTCAAATCTTCGTTGAATGTCGCAGCCAGGCAGGTGCCATTGGGCATGGCGAAAGCAACCGTGCCGCAGTCCATGCGGATACCGCTGGGACCATCGGAACAGCAGGCGGCAGGCAGACCGTAGTGCTGCAAAGCATCGCTGACACCGCCGATAGCCCCGGCTGTACCCGGCGTAACGCGCGGAGAGTTCATCCCCTCGCCCCGGACGATGGTGCAAAGCTCGTCGTCGCTGAACTGTGCGACAAAATCAGCCATGTCCACCTTGCCGTCGGCCACATCCTGCAAACGGATGCCCTTGTCCCCGGTCTGGGGGCGCTCTTTTGGCAGACGGACCACACAACGGGTCTCGGGCAGTTCGGCCTCGGTAGGGACAGACTCCCATGCGGGGGAACCGTCCGCACCGGGGCGCAGCCGCTCAAAAGCTGCGGCGGGTGCAGCGGCGGATTCCTGCTGCTCCACCACCATCAGCGGCAGCGTGACCGTAAAGGTCTCTGCGGCATGGCGTACATCGGTACCGAGACTGAAAATATAGTCACCGGCTTCCAGCACAAAGGCCGACTTGTGCCCGGTAGCGCCACTGTCATCATAGCTGGCAAAATTGCGCCACGGCGCAGTCAGCATCAAAGTCTGGCTCTCCCCGGGAGCCAGTGTTTTGGTTTTGGCAAAAGCACACAGCACCTTAGCGGGCTTGCCCAGAAGCCCCTGCGGCGCGGTGCAGTACAGCTGTACGACCTCTTTGCCGGGACGGGCGCCGATATTTTTGACCGTGGCAACGGCTGTGATCCTGTCGGCGCTTTCGTCCGCGCTCAACAGCTGAACCTCAAATTTTGTGTAAGAAAGTCCGAAACCAAAGGGATACAGCACTTTTTCCGGCGAAAATGTTTCAAAGTAGCGATAGCCGACATAGATATCCTCGGCATAGAAATTGCGGTCGTCCGCACCGTAGTGGTCAGCAGCAGGGTAATCCGCCGGGGTGTGGGCAATCGTGTCGGGCAGTTTGCCGCTGGGGCTGACCGTGCCGTTCAGCACATCCAGCACACCGCGGCAGCCCTCCTGTCCGCCCTGCCAGATGTAAGCCACCGCGCCGGGGTTATATCGCGCGACCCACTGCATATCAATGATGTTGCCAACATTGAGCAGCACAACAGATTTATTGAAATAGCGGCATACCAGCGCCAGCATATTTTCTTCGTCCTCGGTCAGCAGAAAGCTGCCGGGGGTGTTCGTGTTGTCTTGATCCTCGCCCGCTGTGCGGCCAATGACGATAAACGCCGTGTCGGCGCGCCGAGCGGCAGCGCGGACGAATTCTTCGTCCAGCGGCATTTCCGGCTGAAACCATGGTTCCTGCGCCCAGCCGGTACCCATCTCGTAGGGGTGGTCTGCCAGCCATGCGGCATAGCGGGCCTGCACCTCGGCATCCAGCCGATAGCCGCCGTCACCGCCCAGTATCTCCGGCAGATTCGGCACATGGGTCACATTGACCAGTCCGCCGGATCCGGTTCCGCTTTTATAGTAGTGAAATTGTGCGTACCCAAACAAGGCCGCCCTGCCGCCGGGAGCCAGCGGTAAGACAGCCTCATTTTTCAGCAGGACAACACCCTCCGCCACAGCCTGACGAGCCAGCGCCGCATAGCGTGTCATTTCCAACATTGTATTTTTCATAATACTGAAACTCCGATCCCAATGGATTGCAAATTTCAGCGCCACACCTATTATAATACAGGATTTTTAGAATTTGGCAAGGGGGTAATGTAGAATGTTTTGCGGGAAATTTTCAAATCAGGTGGATACCTTTCGATGTGGATTTCTTTCTTTGTTTAAATTGTGTCTCATCTGAAAGAGTGAATCAGAAGTGATTCACTTTTTCGAGTCAAGATTTTTGGATGAATCACAGGTGATTCACTCTGGGGATATACGAATTTGTATGGGCATCTGGGTTGGGTGCTATCGTTTTTGGGGGTAGACGTGTTTTGCTAGCATAGCATGTGGTCATCCACATGCACATTTCTGGGGTGTACCCCCAGACCCCCGGCAGCATCCTTGCGTGACGATAGTGACGCCGATGACGCTTGTGACGCTGTTTTGGGGATATCCCTATACCATATCCCGGATTCTGCGTCATTAGCGTCATCTGCGTCATTCCGATTTTGTGTTTCTCGTAGTATCATTGTTTTTGTTTCGGGCAGTAGTAAACTGCAAGCGTCATTTCACTATAAGCGTGACGGTGATGACGGTGTTCGTGGGATAGGGTAAAGGGGTATATCAAAAACATCGTCATCACCGTCAGCATCGTCATTCTACAGGCAAGCCGTTTTAATCTGCGGCTTGCCTGTTTTATTTTGAGTAATGTGGCA
>ENA-UALF01000846-UALF01000846.1-human-gut-metagenome-genome-assembly--contig:-NODE-846-length-13559-cov-5.714603_pt1 | contig 13559 bp, 14 predicted proteins | sample MGYA00243698_ERZ654464 | MGnify/ENA primary metagenome ERZ654464 (study PRJEB26926, sample SAMN06164595) | human gut metagenome | biome: ENVO:00009003; feature: ENVO:2100002; material: ENVO:00002003...
GTCATGGACGACGCCTCTGTTGCCGGCTGATTTCACTCAGCCGGAGCCTGCAAATCTTTTTGCGCATAAATCTTGACGGAACCGACAGCGAAGGTCCCGGCGGACAACAGAGGATGTAATTTTGCGTATTTTCTCAGCACACGGTTCGTTTCCCGCTGTTACAGTCTATCACAAATGAAAACCGACAAGTTTCAAAGAAACTTGTCGGTTTTTGTGTTTTCGCTACACTATAGATGAACAAGTATCATGACGTGATGTCAGCTCATATCGGAGAGATTCGAGTTCGATTCGTCTATTAGCCGCGACAAATGCGCTGTTGAATTCCAATTCGCTGCAAAGTGCCCAAATATTCATTTCCTCAATCACATTTGGATCTGAAACGACGGCGGTCATCCCGGCGCACGCCATTTCCCGTGGCATCAATAGTATGGCGCCTTTCGGACAAACCGGCGCAACTATATGTGGAACATCTTGCGATGTTACAAGATAAAAGCAGTTACGTGGAACAACGAGCATTCTTTCTGTCTTATTTATCAAAACCGATACATCCATCTTTTCCAGATTACTTTCAATCGGCCCATATGAGCGCAACCCAAAACACGCCAGCATATCATGATTACTTTGCTCCGTGCAGATACTCGCAGTAACAGAGTGCTTGTTCATTTCATCCTCCGCCATTTTGCTTCGGATAAACGCAGCCTTGATATAACGCTTGCATGCATCTGCGTCATCAGCAGAAATCTGCAAGCACGGTATTTCGCCTGTACAGTATTTTTGAATTCTATGGGTTATGATCGATAATGGGTTTTCAATGTTCTCCGCCCAAAACCTTTCGCCTGTTTCAGAATAGTATCCCTTGCAAGTTCCGAGCTTTTTGGAGGACTTGCGCAGAATATCGCCTGTCTGCACATCCAAATACCAGACTTTCTTCTCCGGATCTGTTTCATCCCGAAAATTCCGTAAAACGCAGTTAGGAAGCTGTATATGTGAATTGATATTCATTTCAAGCCCTCACCCATACGCAGTCAATATTGCGTGTAAAGGCACATTTAAATTTTCGAAACGCTATGTTTTTTACTTCTCAGGATTATCTCTCTCACGATATGGAACTACCGCAGAGGGAACAACCTCTGATGCAGGGGCTGCATGAACATGTTTATCGTCAAAAAAGATATGTGCACCAAATGCCGAAAGCACATCGCGCTTACTTACTCCACCAAGAAAAAACGCCTCATCAATATGTACATTCCATTTTCGCAGAGTTTTGATTGCACGCTCGTGTGCGGGAGCATTTCGCGAAGTAACCAACGCCGTCCGAATAGGTGAATTACCCTTATTCTTAAACAACTCTTGAATATGCGCTATGGTCAAAAGGAAAATTGCAAAAGGCCCTTTTTGCAGCGGAATATCCGCCTTTGCTCTTTCATTGTCCATAAAGGCCTGCATCCCTTCATGCTGATATATACGCTCTGATTCAGATACAAACAAAACTGCATTTCCGTCAAAAGCAATACGTATTTTGGTCAATTTTTGCTCTTGGAAAAGATCGCATTCAGCCATATTATCTCACCTGCTCTCTGCCTAATGACAACTTCAGCAACAGCATCTTGAATTCCGGCGATATCCATGACGCGAATTCGCAGCCAATCATCGGATGCGCAAATGTTCCGCCGCCTTTACCTTGTTTGGAAGTGATACCGATCGCCTCTGTCTTCTCGATCCATAGCTTTGGCGTCAAAGTAAACGAGGCAGTTTTCTTTTTCTCTAAAAGTTCAATGTAGCCCGCTTCTCTATAATCGGGGTTATTTTCCTGCTCCCACAGATTTAAAAAGGCTAGTGTATTTTCACTGCGCAGCCAGCTCTGTATCACATATCCCGGGGTATTCTTGCTGTGATTTCGTGCAAGCTCAGTCAGCGAAATATAACTATCATCCTGCTTTTTGTGCTGAGGCTTCGACTGCTTTCTCTGTTCCATGCGGGCCAACACCTCCGCCTTACTTCTTTTATAGCCGGCAAGAACAGAAAGCCTGTATTCGTCAATCTCATTGTCCTTCGCAATTCACAATATAATTCGGTCCCGCTCCTCACAGGTGATGATATCCTCAGCTATGAGGGGCTCCAACAAGTTTCCGATACCGATCATATCCACCAAACTAAGTTTCTCTGTCACACTGATCACCTCTTAAGGTCATTGTAGCATAATGCACAGAAATATAAAAGATGGATCAGTTCTGAGGCATAATATGCGAAACATAGCGCGTGCTTTTTCTCGGCAAGCCCGCTTTGTCATAATCAATGTTACAGCGTGCCGCCTTTTCAAATTGCACATCCAGAAACTTCTTTACCCCGATGATCGCCGCATATTTTCCGTTAGAGAGAAGATGGTCTACCGCGGCACGAGTCCATTTCGCCTTTCCGGTCGGAGACGGTATTTGTTTTGAAAAAAGCATATCTGCAACCTTTCCCAAACTTGCACCTGCCATGTAGAGGTCAAAAACCAGGGCAACGTTATCTGCTTCACTCCTGTTGATTTCAAGTGTCCCGTTGTTGGTCAAAGTAAAATCATATGGTATTCTCATGTTTTGTTCCTCCTAAAATAAAAATTCCTATGTTGCCACCTCATCCAAGAGATAAAACATAGGAATAAATGATATTTTGTTACCTTCTGCGTTGCCATTCTGCACAGCTTTTGAGTTATTTCATGTGATTCTCCAGCAGAAAAAGCAAAAGCCGTGTATAACTCAAGTTATACACGGCTTTTGTCTAATTTGTGTCATGTGAACACTATGGATCAATGAACATTTGGCACGTCAAGCCCGCTTTTGTAAAAAATTTTCTCCGCCATATGGATTACAAAATCGCGCTCGTCCGGATCGGCTTTTGCAACGTCGATCTGATACTGCTGACAGGTCTTGCGGAAGTGGACAACATAGGACAAATCTTTAGGCTTTTATGCCGAGAATTTCTGTAGTAGAAGCAAACTGTTGGTATACTCTGGATGAGCGCCTTTATATTTTTCCATATGTTCCAACATCTTTTTGTCACAGGTAACAATGCAATCGCCTGCACTCATACTCCCAAGAATCATAGAGTCGTTAATGTCATTTTTTCTGAATGAACTTCCATTCAAGAAAATACTCTGTATAATTTCAAAAGTATATTCCCTAATTGCGTTGCTACTGATGTCCACATTCGCCAGCATAGCCCATAAATTGTTGAGGTAATCTGTCAACTGCTTATCTCCAATTGCCTTTCCAAATTGTCTTGCTTTTTTTGACACAAATGCAGTAGGAGTTTGTCCTTTTTTTGAAATTGCCCTTTCCATTTGTAGATTTGCGTCACGCCATTTCTGTTTAGATATCTTGCGGAAACATTCAGATATATTATCTTCAGCTTTCATATATGCAAGTTCTTTGCACAATGGAACACTTAAGGGAATTAAGAGCTGCAACAGGTGCTGAAATGAGTCTCGAATGAAATCTTCCGGGTCGTTTGACGCATAGGCACGGACATAGGCATCCTTTAAGCACGCTACTGCCACGCTTTGATTGGTATTTGCAACTGCTGATAGTAACGATGCGGTATTCGAATTAAAATTCTCATTTGGAAACGCTTCAAAAGCTATAACAGAAATCAGCACTGTCATGAAAATAGCAGCAGCAAATCGCGATTCAACATCTATCTTTTGGGTTATAAATGAGTCAATCACTTGCTGTACATCATGCTGCCTGATTTTAGTAAGATTATATGGTGCTGATAGCCTAATTGGAAAATAAGGGTCATTATAAATCCGAATATGATAATTTCGCATCGCTGAACATGCTCGACGAAGAATGCCAGCATGTTTGCGATTGTGCATTACGAACTCATAGAAGCTAACACTTGAAATAGCAAAATCATATTCTTGATATTTTTCTCTTATAAACGAGGACAGTTTTGAAATGTCGAAATTATTAGGGTGTATCTGAAAACAGCGCTTAGATGTGCAAAATGCCGAAAGCGACGCAGATCGCGGCGACCATAACAAAAGCAAGGAAGGAGTCGTCACGCTTGTCATAGCGTGTCTCAGCACGGCGAAATTCCTTGAGACGATTAAAGAAACGCTCTATTACATTCCGCCGTTTATACATCTCTTTATCAAACGGCCACGGCTGCTTTGTGTTCACTTTCGGCGGGATCGTATAGCGGGCGGACTGGTCATGCAGATAGGTTCGGATCTCTTTTGTGCCATAGGCTTTATCGGCAAGAATATCGCAGTCCTTCAGATCCGAAAGCAGCTTCAGCAAAGGAACTGCCTCCGTGCAATTGTCAACATTTCCGGCAGACAGCAAAAAAGCCACAGGCCGCAGGTCTTTTCCGACGATGGCATGGATTTTCGTGTTCAACCCTCCGCGCGTTTTGCCGATGCTGCTTGATGTCTGACTTTTGCTCTCTTTCTTATTCCACGACCTGCCTGCACGGATGCTTTGATCGACGTTGAATCCATGCTCAGCTCCGAGCCAGTGCTCGAGGTCGCGCAGCGCTCGAATATCTTCTTCGGAGTCCCATTGCCCCGCCAGCGGCAGAAACAGCTGTACACAGTCTGATGCGGACCGAATCTCGCCGGAAGATCGCTCCAGCGCGCACCACTGCGGGCAAGCCACAGGATGCCATTGAGATGCGCACGAATATCTTTCTGCGGACAACCGGTATGCGAGATCGGGATAAGCGGCTGGACCAGCTCCCATTCCTTATCGGTAAATTCATAACGACGAGCTTTCATGCTTGGCACTTCTTTCTGTCCGTGTCTTACCACTTATTTGTGTTTTTTTCTTGTACGTTTCGCTATTTTTTACTTTTCAGATACACCCTAGGCAAGAGATGGAAAAAAGCCCAGCTGGATGCTGGGCTTCCAACCAAAACTTATTGTAATAGAGGGGCTGTCTCAATTGATTTGGAAAATCTTTTTGAGACAGCCCCCGCTTTTGGGGCCTGTTTTATAGCCTTGTTCCTTTTCCAGCGTTGGTCTATCCAGACCCCACTGCTTGCTCTTTTTAGAGCAGCCATTCACTGGCTATCTTCTTTAAGCTGTATTTATGCTATCAACATTCATATCACCGAAAATAGAAAACCGCACAGAACGAACATGGTCTGCTTATTTAACGACTTCAACTACGCCGCCGGATACTTCGCTCCAAATAACATCCTCCGATGTATCATGATATAAGAAATAATAGCATACTTCTCCATCTATTCCGTAGCACGCAGAATGCCAAACACCTTCGTTTATGACAAGAACATCTCCGGGGCAAAGGACAAACAATCCAATGTCATTGACAGAAGGATGATCTGCGCTTGATGGCGGTGCCAATAGGACGACCATCTCTTTTTCGCCTGCGATCATGACTTCCTTTGTCGTATTATGCCGTTCCATATGTGTAATCCGGACTGGCAGGGAACCTGCATGGACGAGCCCGATTTTACAGCTATTTTCCATTACTGCGTTTTCAGTAATTGCGGAGGCCCACCCGGCACCCTCTTTCTGGGCCTGCCATAAATGATAGATAACAGCATACCCCGCATGATTTGCTAAGTTTGCGTCTGCAAGCCGGATCGTCCTGGAATCAGAAGTCATATTGATCAACGTTCTCAGCGGTAACTTCGATCAAACCAGTGAAGACAGTTTCGCCGTCAACGGTAACCTTTGTGCCATTCGGCAGCTCCATGGTTCCGGAAACATCGATTCCTTTTGCTAAGCAGTCCAGCACATAGACACCGGCATATCCAAGCTGTTCCGACTGCCATGCAAGGGTTGTGTGAATTGTTCCGTTTTTAATATAGTCGCGGCACATATTTGGCCATCCAATGCCAGTGACTGCGATCTGACCTTTTTCCAATTCGCCCGCATCAACAGCCTGTTCAATGGCTTGTGCCGCAGACGGAGCCTCACCGCCAGCAAATCCGACGATACCCTTCAGTTCCGGATATGTCTTAATTAGATTTTGTGCATTTGTAAGTGAAACCTGCATTTCATCGTTACTAGAGACTGTGGCCACGACCTCGATGTCCGGATAGTCCCGAGCCAGCTTCGCCTTTGAGGCTTCGATCTTCGCGATCTGGTTTTCTGCACCGAGACCGGCAACCATAAATGCGATTTGTCCCTTGCCGCCAATTTCTTCAGCAATAATATCGATCAGCCGTTCGGCAAGCGCTTCATCTGTTGCTGCAGCAACATAATACTGGCGCTCTGTATCTGGCGCGTCAGAGTCAAAGGTAACGACATTAATCCCTTTTTCACGTGCTTTTGAAAACACAGAGGCAACTGCTTGCGCGTCATTCGGTGCAACCAGAAGGCCGGTGGCGCCGCGTGTGATCATGTCTTCGATCATATTGATCTGTTTTGCCGAATCGACATCGGTATTTCCATTGAACACGATTTCAGTCCCTACATCTTTTCCTGCATTTTCTGCGCCTCGCTTAGCATTATCCCAATACGCATAGCCGATAGATTTCGGGTTGACAAAAATCAACTGTTTGTCTGCTGCTTCCGTTTCGTTGCTTGCAGCGTTGTTCGGTTGGGCATTTTTTGCTGCCCCGGCACATCCGGTAAATAACATTGCCATGCAGAGTATCGTAACAATGATCGCCAATAGTTTTTTCATTTTTTTTCCTCCTGATTTTATTCTTTAATGGTTTTCCATTTTGCGGATGTGAGAATAATAAGAACGCCAAGAATAATTGACTGATAAAGGACAGAGACACCGAGAATATTTAAGCCATTTCGTAAAATACCTATCACAATCAGGCCAAGGAAGGATCCCAATATGTCTCCGTGCCCGCCTAGAATGCTGATGCCCCCGATTAGTACTGCTGTGAGAATATCAAGGTCATAATTTGACCCAAGTGTTGCTTCGGCACTGCCAAGACGGGCAAGCAGGAAAACACTAGAGATTCCGATCATGCCGCCATTGATGATATATAGCAGCCACATAAATTTAGCTGTGTTTATTCCGCAGAACTGCGCCGTTCTCTCGTTGTTTCCAATCGCGTAGACATAGACGCCAAAATAAGAGTGTTTCATCAAAACGTAGGCTGCAGCATATAACACAAGCAGTACGACAAAGGACAACGGAAGTCCCAACACTGTTATGTTTCCAAACCGAATGAATTCTTGCGAAAAACCATTGACAGGATTTCCTTTGTTGGCAACATAACAAAGTCCTCGAATAAACACCATCGTTCCTATTGTTGAAACAATACCCGGTATTTTCAGAACACTGACAAAGAAGCCATTCACAACACCGATAATCAGACCGATCCCAACTGTAAGCACGGCAGCCGCTGGAATTGGCAGCCCTGTATTCATCATGAGGCCAAAGCATATTGCGCAAAAGCCGAGCGTTGAGCCAAGCGACATATCAATATTGCCTGCGATGATCAAAATGGCAGTAGGAATTGCAATCATTCCTATATCAGCAATTTGCCGAACAATGTTAAATAGATTTCCGGGAACGAAGAACCATTCAGAACATAGCGAAAATATGAGCAGTAACAATGCAATTAAAGCTGCCAGAAATATGAGGCTTTTTTGCTCTGCAGCCAATGCTTTCTTGTGGTTTTTTTGCGTCATCAAATCATCACACTCCTTTGATTTCGCAAGTTCTTTATTGCGTTGATGCTTAAAGCGACGATGATGATAGAACCGGTCACGGTGTCAACCCAGTATTCAGACACCCGTGAAAGAATCAGGCCATTGGAGATCACGCCCAACAGCATAACGCCTAAAAACGTGCCGATTACGGTTCCTTTGCCACCATTGATACTCATCCCGCCGATCAGCGCAGACGCAAGGATCTGGAAGCCGAGCGAGGACCCAGTTGTAGAAGCGCTGATCGTTCCGACCATGGATGCATAAACGGTGCCGGCCAATCCGATCAGTCCTCCGCTGATCATGTAGGCGATCAGCTTTGTCCTAACAACATCCATTCCGGCCAATTCGGCTGCGTTAATATTGCCGCCTACCGCATATATTTTCCGGCCGATATTGAAATATTTCATCAGAATACCGCAGGAGGCTGTGATGATTGCAAATATCCAAAATGGGATCGGAATACCACAGATTCTGCCTTGGCCCAATGTATTGAAGTATTTTGGAAAGCCTGTGATCCAGTCGCCTTTCGTTACAACAATCGCGATGCCTCGAAAAATGTTCATGGAAGCCATTGTGGCAATGATCGGCGGAATTCTTAATCTTGCGACCAATGCACCATTGAACAGACCACATAGCACGCCGATAGCCATACTCATCAAAATGCAGAAAAATACAGGAATTCCCATGTTCACAAACATTCCTGAGCAGGAAGTGCATAAGGCCAAAATCGCACCAGACGATAGATCGATGCCGCCAAGGAATACGACCATAGAAACGCCGATCGCACAAATTCCATTTATGGAGACCTGCGATAGAATCAGGCAGAAATTTGCAACTGTCGCAAAGCTGGTGGAGAGCAGCACAAAGGCCAAAACTACGGCAAGCGTAAAACAGAACACTGCAAATTCCTGGCTGGCCAGAATTTTTGACTGCTTTTTCATAATCCGTCACCTCCAATTTTTGAAGCGGCGCGCAGAAGCGTTTCCTGCGTCAGCTCACAGTTTTCAAATTCTCCGCTGATCTCACCCTTGTTCATAACAAGAACTCTGTCGCACATGCCAAGCACTTCCGGAATTTCTGAAGAAATCAAAATAATTGACAGTCCTTTTTTTGCTAAATCATCTATTAACGCATAAATTTCCACCTTTGCGCCAATATCCACCCCGCGCGTAGGCTCATTTAGAAGCAGAACATCGGGGTTTGCGTCCAGCCAACGTCCAAGGACTACCTTTTGCTGATTGCCGCCAGATAGCTGTGATAAGACCTGATTTTTGGATGTCGCAGAGATTTTTAGCATCTCAATATATCGCTCCGCTGTTCGGTCGATTTTCGTCCTATTCAGCAGAAGGCCTGATGAGTACTCGGCCAGCTTTGAAAGAACCATGTTCAGCGCGATCGAGAGTTCTTTTACGATTCCTTCGCGCCTGCGATCCGGGGGAACATAGGCAATGCCAAGATCCATTGCAGATTTGGGGCTTGTTTTTTTCAGGACCCCTTTTCTGGTCTCGACCGTTCCGCGCTCAATCTCAGAGAGACCGAACAGACACTCTGCCAACTGTGTCGAGCCAGAGCCAGCTAACCCATAAATCCCCAGGATCTCTCTTTCACGAACCTCAAATGATACATTTCTGATGAATCGATTGCTTAAATCTGATACTGTTAGAGCTGTTTTGCCAAACGGCAATGGTTTATGCGGGTAGTAATCCTGAATTTTTCGTCCGCACATGAGTGTGATAATGTGGTCAATGCTGTTCTCTTTTGTCGTCAGAACTCCAACATTTACGCCATTTCGCAGCACGGTCACTCTGTCGCATATTTCTTCTATCTCCTGCATCCGATGCGACACATAGATCACAGAACAGCCTTTTGCCTTCAGCAGCCCAATCACGTTGAACAGGTGCTGTACCTCATTCTGAGGCAGCGCGGCTGATGGCTCGTCCATAATGATTACTTTTGCATGCGAAGAAACAGCTTTGGCGATCTCAATTAGTTGCTGCTCACGTACTCCGAGTTCGGAAACGAGGGTGTCCACAGAAAAGGAAGCGCCAAGCTCTGCGAGTACTTTTTGTGCGTCAAGACGCATTTTCTTCCAGTCGATCCACCCGGAACGCCTCCTGTATTCTTCTCGGTCCAGATAAATATTTTCGGCAACAGTCAGATTCTGAAACAGATTAAACTCTTGATGAATAATCGCAATTCCGGCATGAAGCGCGTCTTTTGAATTAGCAAACGCGACTTGCTTTCCCTCAAAGCGTATTTCACCACGATCGAGGGAATACACACCTGTGATGATTTTCATTAGAGTCGATTTGCCGGCACCGTTTTCTCCAACAATGCCCATAACCTCACCTGACAGAACATCGAGGTTCATCTTTTTCAGAACATGGTTCCCAGAAAAAGATTTTTCAATGTCGTGAAGCTCCAATATTGGCTGGGTTCCCATACATTTTCGTCCTTTCTGCAAAACTTAACACTTCGTTAAATGGCGCAACACCCGCCCGCGGCCCCATAATTGTTATGGCTCTTGCTGCTGCCGCGCTGGAAAATCTGGCGCAAGAAGTGAGATCGTACCCACGCATGATACAATACAGAAACGTGCTGTTAAATGTATCGCCGGCGCCAGTTGTATCAACTGCCTCAACACGATATGCCGGCATGTGGAGCGTCTGCGTTTGATTTGCAGCAATACATCCTTGAACACCTTTCGTAACCACAAGGTGTTCAGGACCGAGTGTCATGAGGTGCACGAGTGCATCTTCTTCGCTGCGTGACCCAGCGTATTTTTCGAGCGCAGCTCCATTAAAAAATACTGTCGTGCAAAATTTCATTGCTTGTTCTAGCTGCGCAGGTGTATCAAAGCTGTTCGCTTCAACGTCTATTGCAATTTTTACGCCGTTTGCCTGAAGTCTGGTTATGACTGATTCCCAACACTCCAATTCCATTAGATCCGGGATCGTCGTATATAAATACGCTGCATCATCCAGAACTTTCCACAGTTCGCGGCTTATTTTGATCTTTGGTCGAGTTACATCTGTAACGAAAATGGTTCTTTCTCCATGTTCTAGAAAAATCAAGCACTTGGTATCAGAAATGTTGTGGATAATTTGAACGAAACTATCGTCTATATGATACCGCTTCAGATCTTTTCTGATTTGGTCGGTGCTGTCTGTATCGGGAAGCTCGTCAAGCAAGTAAGCATGAACTCCGTATCCCGCCAATACGCTGGCGGCATTCGCGATCATTCCTCCAACCTGCCTGTTCAGCGGAAGAACGAATTTCTTCTCGCCCATCTTCGGCCATGCATCAAGCTGATAGTACTCATCGATACAGACCCGACCGAGGGCTACGATATGTCCATCTTTCATCTTGCACATTCATGGATCCGCGTTGCCAGCGCCCGCATATCAAAATGGTTTACAGCATCAATCAGGGTCAAATCGTTTTCGCTCAATCCGTTCATGCCATTCAATGCCCCCATCATTGCACCGATCATGGTAGCTGTGGTGTCCGTATCGTAACCAACATTGACACCAGCGCAAATAGCGTCCATGGTGTTTCCCTTTGCTGCAACAGCAAGACCGAACGCTGCGGGAACCGCTTCATAGACCATCAATCCGCTGCCGATGTAGTCCGCAATTTCATTAATTGCAGCGTCCAGACTATCCGACCGCAAAGCAAGTTCCACAGCAAGCTGAATTCGTTTTTCAACTGATGGTCCAGCTAACACGATCCCTTTTTCAGAGCCGATTTCATTTCCTTTTCTAGCCCCATATAGCCCTGCCTGAACAAGTCCGTATAGGTTTGCATCAGGCATAAGCGCGTAACTCACAGCGGCAGCAACTGCGCAAGCACCTGCAATGGACAAATTGTTTGCGTGGGTCGGAAGGCAGATCGTAACCGCATTGGAGATTGCTTCATCCAGCTTTCCCGGGCTAAAGAGTGCAACCGGCCCGATCTTCATTGCAGAACCATTTGTCGCCTTGCTGCAATCGTATGCGAGGAAAGGATATGTGGGCGTCGTTTCCACGCCGAGCAATTTATTTACAGCTGCTTTTGTTGAGGGGCCTGCATATTTTCCAAAGTAGGCATCACACGCTGCCCAGCGAAGAAGACTGTTAATAGCGACTTGGTCATCGACTAAACCATTATTGTCACAGATTGTTTGCGCTGTAAAATACGCCAGACTAAAGTCGTCGGTGACAAACCCTCTTACCGCCCCTCGGGCGAATGTGTCATCCGGGGGAGCCAGGATCTCTGTAACATACCCGCCGAATCGCTCTTCGATCTGTTTTCTTGTTCGCATCTCCGTTGCTGCTCCCATGGTGTCACCGATCGCAGCAGCAAGCAGGCTGCCAAGAATTTTAGCGTTGTCCATAATATTCCTCCATCTTGTATTTATAGGCTGATGGTTCTTACCTTCAGTCCATATATATCGCTGCGTTCATAATTGTCGCAGTATTCAAGGCGCACACCATTGATCGTTATTGTCGTCCGTTTGACGTAAAGCAATGGATCCAGGTATTCAATGTTGAACCATTCTGCAAGCTGGTTGTCTGCAAGAACTGCGTGAATTTCTTCGTCGGCGCACTTAAATTGTATTCCGCCTTTCTCTTGAAGGATTTTATATAGGGATGATGATTCACATTTTATCTGTGAAAAATCAATGTCTTTTACGAATTTGTATTGAAGATATGCATTTTCAACAGCAACGCACAACAGATTGATGTAGCGCAGTCGTTTGATATATAGCACTTCATCCGTTTCTGGTATGTGCAATGCTTCTGCCACATGCTTTGGCGGCAATAACACCTTCATTTCAAGGAGTTTCGAGTGCACCACATGTGCGTCGACAGCAGCATTTCGAGAAAGACCGCAAGACCGCTTGGCGCCATAAAAGTTACTGACGTTATCTGCGACAAATGTTCCCTTTCCTTTTTTAGACACCAATATCCCGCGCAACTTCAACTCGTTGAACGCCTCGCGAACGGTAACGCGACTCACTCCATAGGCATCAGCGAATTCTGTTTGTTTTGGCAGCATATCGCCTGGCCCGTATATTCCTTTCGCTATATCATTAAGGATCTGCTCCTTGATTTTCTTATAAATTGGCATATAGTCTTGATCTCGCATCATGGGTTGGCACCTCCAGATTCCATCCATATATGGCTATATGGCAAGTTAACTTCACATTTATTTTGTGCTGCAGTATTCATAAAAGCAATGTAAGCTATAGATTGTGAGTCAAATACGCCATATCTTTTCTCTAGTTTTCTCTTTATTTCTCGTTTTTTCTTTCAATATCGCGCAAAGCGGACTTTTTGCTCGATCATATTGCAAATCTACCGATTAGCAGCTTGCGTTCTTGGTAATATTCAATATCGCAATCGTGCAAATCAAACAAAAAGCAAACGAAAATTTCAACGTTTTCACAGTATCAGCACTTTTTATATGATTTTGCGTGAAATATTTTTTGAACCTACCTTTATGCGGCAGCCTTATCAAGATACTGTATTTCGTACTGAAGCAGTTCTATCTGCCGCATCATTTTCTGATAGTTTTCCAGCCGATCCAGCACTTCGTTCAGGTATTTGTTGCCCATTTGTTATCCCTCCTAAACCAAAATGCTGTCCGCCGGGTATGCGGCAGCATACAAAAAACAGATGCTGCAGCCGAGCACTGCAACATCTGTTTTCTATTTTTTTATTGTAAGGATAACACAGATGCCTGCGACAAATCAAGTGCCGAGCGTGCGTGATTTTAGGCGATTGTGCGACAGAAGTGCGACATCGAATGCGTAATGCCTGCGTAGAATTCCGTCAACGTTTATGAAGCATGGTTTCTCTTTTTTCTTGCTCATGTTTGGTTCTCCTGAACGTTCATATACCTGTCTCTTATACACATCTCCGAGCCCACGAGACACTGAGCGATC